>Ga0325403_1003639_pt1 | contig 14110 bp, 10 predicted proteins | sample PopdelMetagenome_19_FD_205665 | JGI IMG/M metagenome (GOLD analysis project Ga0325403, IMG submission 205665) | Populus deltoides microbial communities from Bellville, Georgia, United States - Xylem-PdKOR-R4 | ecosystem: Host-associated > Plants > Phyllosphere > Stem > Wood/Secondary xylem...
TCAAAGCCCGGTCATTATGCTTCAAGCGGGTGTGAAAAATATTAGTGCGCAACCACTCAGGATTAGTTTGAAGTTCCTTCCTTGTTCCTGTCAACACTCGATGGATAACACAGCTGGGTAGGTCTGATGCACCCAAGTGTTCTTCTTCATTGTGCTCACTTCCATCGATTTCTTTCCCCTCCATGTCTTCCACAATGTCCTCTGCTATCAATTCTTTTTCACAAATGAATGCTAATTTTTTCTCTCTCGTAGGACATACCACAACATAGTGTCCGAAACCTTTACACTTATAACATTGTGGTCCTTCGTTTGTAGCTTTGGCTTTTCCCTTATAATCCCCACTTATCCCTCCTCTAGCCTGGTCTTTCAGCAATGGAGGCCTTTGGTTTGCAGATGCTGGGGCATATTCTGCCCTTGAATCAAAAGATGGCACTCTCCTTCCAACCGACGGTCCCATTTGTTTCTCAATACGGAGTGCCAATTGATATGCTTCTTCCACATTGATTAAGCGTGCAGTCCACATTTCTTTACGCAGCTCGCTGCGTAGTCCCGTGTGATATCGAGCTAAGGTCTGTTGCTCAGTCTCCACAACCTTACTGCGAACAGTTAATTCGTGGAAGCGATCCGTAAATTGATCAACGCTTAATGACCCTTGCTTGTGTTGCAACATCTCCTCGAACATCATTTACTCATAGTCAATGGGCAAATATTTTTCTTTTAGTCGTTCTTTCATCTCTGCCCAATTAGAAACTGTCGATCTGTGTGTTCGTTGTAATTGTTCTTCCACGCTACCCCACCACGCTCGTGCATGCCCCTTTAATTTCATCCGAACATAACGAACCTTCCTATCCTCTGAAACGGAAAACCAGTCAAAATAATCCTTAATAGCCGTTAACCAGTCTTCAAAAACATTTGGTTCTAATTTTCCAAGAAAATCTGGCACATCAACCTTCATTCTTTTGGTTAGTTTGTCAAGAGGTTGATGGCCTGCACCATGATCCGCATGCCCTCGATGTGTGTTTTGCCTGTGATGTCGGACTCGAGGCTCACGATTTTCAAACTCCTGGTTTCCATCTTCTCCTTCATATGTGTCTCCATCGCTGTTACCCAACCCCTCTCTATGAACTGTTCTAAGCCTTCGTTGATTGAAGGGTCCATTCTCCTCTCGAGCATAACGCTCCTCCATTACATCCAGTCGATGAATGAGCTGTTCCATTATTGTGGAGATCTGATCAACTTGGTATTGCAGTTGAGGCTGGTCTGTGCCTTGGGTGTTTGGGTTTTGGTTGGTTGGGTCCGGGTTGTTTGGGTTTCGGTTGTTTGGGTTCTAGTTGGTTGGGTTCGGGTTGTTTGGGTTTCGGTTGTTTGGGTTTTGGTTGGAAGAGTTTGGGTTGTTTGCCATGGCGTATGAAGTACCACTGCGGGTTACAAGCATGGGTGTTGAATACTGCAATTAAGGGAACCGGGTAACCACACAGAAGCTCTAATACCAAATTGGTGTTATCCTTGAATCAACCTCACGTTAAAAGCCAAGGACAGGGTAAGACACAAAATCTCTCCGTGTTTGTTGGAATCACTCCAATGAAAACTTTATTCAAAGTTGTTATTTGGCTAAAAATTGATATCTTTGTTCCTTTCATTCAACTTTTAAATATTAATCTAAACATCCGATTTCAACTAGGAAAACTAGGAAAGCAATAACAGACTAAATCTCTAACTCTAACTAGGAAAATAATAAACTAGGAAAATACTATCAGGAAAGAAATAGAATTGCAGCAGCTCCTAATGTTTGTGGAGGCTTTTGGTTATGGCACTATAGGGGTCCCTTTTCCAGATTTGCATCACCAAGCTAACTCCAAACCTATCACCACCGCCCACAACTCCGCCTTGACCAAAGCACAAAACCCACCATTCATTGAAAAACCCTGCAGCCAAGCACCCAAATTATCCCGCAATAATTCTCCAGCACCTCCTGCCACCGAGTCATCTGAACCCAGTCTGCTGGTGGATATTGCCAGCCAGTCGAAATTGCTTCTCTTTAGCTTGTACGTTCTTAAGAGGAGTGGAGCTCCTGGTTTTTATAATATATCTAGGGCCAAGCTTCTAATATAGCACAACAAGGAGTAAACCCCTTCTCCACACTCTCGTTAAACACACGCTGGTAGTTGAGTCATTTCCAGATCAGCCACACTGCAACTCCAAAAACCAATGGAAATCCTTCTCCCGCCATCACTCTTGAAGAGAGATGACCGATGGTGGGTTCAACCACTAAATTCTGAGGAATAAAAACAGGTCCCATATTGTTGTAGCATGATGGCAATCCCTAAGAACATGAACCATACACAGAACAGACAATAAGGATTATGTAATGGACATTTTGACTATAGATGAAAGAGTATTCAATCAAAATTATAATTCAAATATATTTATCTAATCAAATTTTACTCTTTTAAATTGAGTAAGGTTATAGTATTTGGATTCATTGAGAAATGACTTTGATCAAGCTGGTTTAATAGTCAAGAATTTTTAATTTATTTCAATTAGATTCAATTTTTTTGCAATTCAGCCTTTTCCCATTATATAAATCTTTCTAGTTTCAGCCTTTGATTTTAAGGATTGTTACAAATTATCAGCGAAACCTGATAGAGGAGAAGAGAGTAAGCCGATGAAACAGTAAAAAGGCCATCAGGAGGGTGTCTCCAAAACATTCATGAGAATATGCGCAGGAAAGAAATGAGAAAATAACGACCAATTCCATTTATCTTGAGCATTCACAACATCACGAAACATCCATTCCTGATTAAGCAATGGAATATCCTGAAGCGAATGATCCTTTAGAGGTCTTTCACCTTCAAAACCTGACTCCACTGCCATTCCCTAAAGACCCTGTGCTACCTGAGGCCAAACCTTGCAAATTGCTTTCCACAAAGGAAAATCAGCCCCCGTCAATTTATGATGATACTGACCCAAATTCATTGTTAAATTACGTCTAAAAAAATATTATTTCACGTTAATAGATTTTAAATTCTTGACTTTTAAATATTATTATAGCCAGAATCGTCTCCTCATTCTTTACATATTTTCCACGCAGAACCATGGCCAAAAGTCTGTCGTTTATCATGAATCAGAGTCGGACCCCGTCGGAGTTTCCCGACAGAAGCTTTGTTCACGGGTGGATCTACAGATTGTAGGGTTTTATGAAAAGATACATTGCTTGTATTGCAGTGTGCTTTATATAGAGATTACAATGAGAATTACAATCAGAATAGGAAAGAAGAATTACACACAAAGAAGGAAACTAAATGTCCTGAGAATAAGGAAACAAATATCCTAACTATACGTGGAGTCATAGCTGATGGAGATTTGTAGCTGGTGTGGATGTATTTGATACATACGGGGAACTTATTCCTTTACTCTTATACGCTCTCGCAAGACGGTGTTTCCATCAGAGACACCAATCTTGGACCGAAAAAGAGTAAACCGTTGGTGAGAGAGAGGCTTGGTGAGAGCATCGACTAGCTGGTCTGTAGTAGAAACATGAGAGACACGAAGCAAACCCTTGTTGACATGATCACGTACAAAATGGAAGTCAATGGCTATATGTTTCATGCGAGAGTGGAAGACAGGATTGGCATAGAGGTAAGTTGCACCCACATTGTCATAGAAAACAGTCGGTGAAGCAGGAGGAGATGCATGCAACTCACGTAAGAGCTGCTGAACCCAAGATAACTCAGCGGCAGTGGCAGCAACAGCCCGATATTCAGCTTCTGTAGAAGAGCGTGCAATAGAACGCTGCTTGCGAGAGGCCCAAGAGATAAAATTACCTCCCAAAAATAAAATGTATACAGTAGTGGATGTGCGGTCATCAGGATTGCCTGCCCAATTAGAATCAGAGAAAGCAGATAATGTAGTGGAAGTGCTGCAAGTGAGGGAGAGGCCATGATAAATGGTGCCCTTGAGATAACATAACAGACGCTTAACTACTTGCCAATGAAGCTGAGTGGGTTTATGCATGAACTGAGAGAGTTTATGCACTGTAAAAGCGATGTCTAGACGGGTGAGAGAGAGGTACTGAAGAGACCCAACAACACTGCGAAACTCACTGGCATCTATGGAGGCAGACCCGTCAGTTAGAGTGAGACTGAAAGTTGTGGAGAGTGGTGTAGTTGCCTCTTTCGCACCAGCCATGTTGGTACGGACAAGTAGATCATATATATATTTGTGTTGGGACAGGATGAGGCCAGTGGAGGTGGGCAATACTTCAACCCCAAGAAAGTAGTGGAGAGAACCCATATCTTTGACAGAAAAACGAGAGGACAGTGCAACAATAAAAGAAGATAAGAACCTGCCATTGTTGCCAGTAAGAAGGAGGTCATCAACATAGACCAAAAGATAAGCAATTATGCCATCATAATTGTAGATGAACAGAGATGTATCAGCTTTAGAGTTGACAAACTGTTGTGAGATGAGAAACGTGGCCAGCTCATTATACCAAGCTTAGGGAGCTTGTTTAAGTCCATAGATGGCTTTGCGGAGACGACAAACATAGTGAGGCAGCTGAGCATCAATGAAGCCCCAGGGTTAAGCCATGTAGACTTCTTCAGAAAGAGAACCTTGAAGGAAGGCGTTATTAACGTCAAGTTGTGTAATAGGCTAACCATGCTGAAGGGCTAGACAAAGAACAATGCGGATGGTGGTAGGCTTAACAACGGGGCTGAACGTCTCAGTATAATCAAGACCAGGACGTTGATGAAAGCCTTTTGCTACAAGGCAGGCTTTGTACCTGTCAATGGAGCCGTTTGGTTTTTTTTTAAGCCGAAAGACCCACTTGCAGCCTACCAGATTCTGATGCAAAGAAAGAGGGACCAATTCCCATGTGCCATTACTGGTTAAAGCAGTGAACTCAGCGGACATGGTAGCTCTCCATTCCGGGTGTTGAAGTTCCTGAGACACACAGGATGGTTCAAGAGTGACAGGTAAGGGATGTTTAGTGATGAGGTTGAGCTGACGAGGTTTAAAGATATGGTTTTTGGAACGAGTGATCATGGGATGATTTGGTACAAGGGCCGATGGAAGGGTGAGGGCGAGGGATGGTGATGGTGGTGGCAAGGACTGATGGGCAAGATTGGAGGAGCAATCATCACACAAGGGCGAAGGCTGGTATGAGTGCACGATGGCCTGCTGGAGGTGGGGCAAGAGTGCTGCAGGTAACGAGACTGGCATGGCCGACTGGAGGAGAGGAGGGGAAGATAATAAAGGAGGAACCAGAGGTGGGGAAGGAATGTCAAATGATAATGCCCAGTTGGGCAGAGAAGGAGAGGATGGACGTGCATGGGGGGAGGTAGCAAATGGGAATGCAGTTTCAACAAAGAGGACATGACGGGAGATGAATAAACGTTGAGTAGTTGGATCAAAGCACTTGTAGGCACTCTGAGTGAGGGAATATCCTAGAAAGACACAAGGACGCAAGTGGGGATCAAGTTTGTGTTTGGCATATAGTCGTAGCCATGGGTAACACAAACACCCAAAGACACGAAGCTTAAGATAATTAGGCAAATGACCAAAGAGAGATTCAAATGGGGATTTAAGTTGAAGAATGGGAGTGAGTAAACGATTAATGAGAAATGTGGCAGCTTGAAAAGCATGAGACCAGAAAGAAAGAGGAAGGGAGGCTTAATGGAGCATGGTGAGACCTGTGTCCACAATGTGTCGATGATGGCGTTCAACAGTACCATTATGTTGAGGAGTGGGGGGGGGAGTAGTGAGATGGGTGATGCCATAAGTAGCAAAATATTCTTTAAGTTTGACGTACTCGCCCCCATTATCAGAGTACATGGAAACAATTGATTTTTTTAAAATAATTTTCAACAATAACTTTGAATTTAGGAAAGATGAGAGAAACATCAGATTTATGACAGATAGGATATAACCAAATATATTTTGTAAAATGATCAACAAAAATGACATAAAATCAATAACCTTCGGTGGAAGAAATTGGAGCAAGGCCCCAAACATCAGTGTAAATTAAATCTAATGGACCATGACTCTTTAGAGAGGATACATGAAAAGGAAGTCGTTGGCTTTTATGACAGAGATAGGAGTCACAAGTGACATTACTAGATGATGTAGATAGATGAAGGGTGTAGGAGGTAACAAGATGATGCAGGATACGAGAAGAGGGGTGGCCAAACCGTCTATGCCAGTCTATCAGTGGGGCTTTAACACCAACAAAAGCATGGAATGATGTCAGAGGAGACAAAGATTCAGGCCACACGTACACATCATTTGTATTCCAGCCGCGAATGAGAGTCGCCCTCGTGCGAAGATCCTTCACCAAAAAATAAGCAGGAAAGAATTCAATGGAGGTATTATTAGTTTTACAAAATTGAGAAACTGAAAGCAAATTTTTCTTGATGGAAGGAACACACAGAACATTAAATAAGGCAAAATCTTTGGAGGGAGTTGGAAGAGTTGCATGGCCAGCATGAGTTATTTGCAAACCTGTGCCGTCACCTATAACAATAGCATCCGAACCTTCATAAGCCGAGGTGAGGGAGAGATTGTTAAGATCATCGGTGACATGATGAGATGCTGCAGAATCAAGAAGCCAGTTTGGTGGTTTTGGAGAAGCAGTAGCAGTGTAATTGGCAATAGGAGCTGTAGAGATAACAGGGCGAACACGAGGACAGCGTTTGACACTATGTCCTTGTTGATCACATAATTGACAGAATCCTTTGTACCCTTGGCCTGGGCATTTTCGTAGAGGTTGATATGAGCCATGATAGCCACGATTAGAGTTGGAGAATGACTGATATCCACGACTGTTGGAGGAGACTTTGTTATTGTTGTAGTGCCTGGGAGTAGAGATGCTGGAGTGGCCAGATCATTGAGTAACATGGGCTGTCATTGGAGGAGACACAGCATGTACCTCTTCATGTTTGAGAAAATTTTCATATTCAACAAGTTTATCATGAAGGTCTTCAAAGCTGATGGGGTTGTCACGAGCACGAATGGCTGCAACGATTTCTTTGAATGCTGGACCAAGACCATTGAGAACATGAACTACCAAGTCAATATCACTGGGAGGCTCACCAATGATTGAAAGTTCATCAGATATACTTCTCATGGTATTAAGAAATTCACCCACAGAGTTAGAGCCACAGGTGGTAGCAGTGAGTCGTTCCTTGAGACTCATTACTCGTGATCGTGAGCGGTTTGCATATAGAGTGTTAAGTTTCTCCCATGCCATACGGGAGGTTGTTGCATACGCAATGAGTGGCATGATTTGTTCTGAAACAAAGGCGATGATGGAGTGTAACAGAAGCTGATCTTGGCGAACCCAGAACATATGAGCAGGATTAGGTGCATCATGCAAAAGTTTGGGTGGTTCCAGATAAGAGCCATCCACATATCGCAGGAGATCATAGCCAATGAGAAAGGCATTGAATTGAGCACGCCATGTCAGGTAGTTTATTGGCGTGAGTTTGAGGGGTAATTGTGCTGCAGCATTGATAGCAATCAATGAATTTGGTGCTGTGATAGTAGGGTTATACACAATAGTGGCTGTGTTTTCTTGAGAGGTTTTTGCCATGAAAGTAACCTGTGAAACTAGATGCTCGTGGGAGCGTGGCGGCTCTGATACCATGTAGGGTTTTATGAAAAGATACATTGCTAGTATTGCAGTGTGCTTTATATAGAGATTACAATGAGAATTACAATCAGAATAGGAAAGAAGAATTACACACAGAAGGAAACTAAACGTCCTGAGAATAAGGAAATAGATATCCTAACTATACGTGGAGTCATAGTTGATGGAGATTTGCAGCTGGTGTGGATGTATTTGATACATACGGGGAACTTATTCCTTTAATCTTATACAGATACCTACCCCCACCGCTAAGCTTTGGCTCACATACCTTTTCCCATTTAATTAAATGCATTTCTTCATCTCCTGGCCATGTCTATCCCTCCAAATAAAATTCCTTCAGCATGAACTTTGTCAGTATCATTTTGAGATATGAACAAATACTTACCTTATAGCTCGTTGTAATTATATTTTAAAAAAATATTTAATAATTTTTTATTATCATGAATTAAATAAAAAAAATTGTTTAAAAAATATTTCACAAGTGAAATTGGATTTTAACCATGACTTGGGGCTTTCTCCATGTGATATTGGGGTTGAAATGGGCTGGCCCAAAATTGTGCGTCGTCAAATTAATAGCACTTGTTAGTCTTCATGGATCATGAGATCCTGCTAATTTTAATGAACTCTTCAAAACAAAACTTTTAAAGGTTATTAATAATTGGGATTTTAACTAGGATTGTTAAGGTTATAGGATCAGAAATAAAATTCAATCTTAAGCCCCGTTTGTTTGCTGAAAAGTATTTTTTTTAAAGTGAATTTTGGGAAAGTGAATTATTTTTCAATATTTGGTAGTGTAATGAAAAATAAGTTGGAAAATATTTTTCAATGTTTGGTTATGTCATGGAAAATGATCTGGAAAATAACTTATTAATATTTTATTTTTTTAATTTTATTAAAATAACGAGGAACAAATCTTACAAATTAAAAGTTGAATGAGAATAAAATTGAAAAAAAATATATTTCATAAATTATCTCAATTAAAATAAATAATAATCAAAATAATAGAGATCAAATCTAAAAAATAAAAAAATTGAAAGATGAAGAAATTAAAATAATAATAATTAACATTTCATAAATTATTTCAAATAAAATAAGTAACAATCAAAAGAATGAGGATCAAATTTGATAGATAAAAAATTTCAATTAAAAAGTGATAAGGAAAAAGTAAATAACAATTATAAAAATAAGGATCAAAATTAATATAAAAATTAATTCTAAGGGATGAAATTGAAAAACAAATATTCAAAACAGAATATATATAGCAATTAAAAGTTTGAGGATCAAATTTGATATAATCAGCAAATAATATGACATTTCTAAATTTTTCACAACTTCCAGAAAGTGTTTTCCGCCCAAAATAAAAAGAAAACACTTTCCTGGAAACCAAATCAAATTTTTCGTTGACCGGATGTGTTTTTTGTTGACCAACTTTTCTAATAGCAAACAAACACAGGAAAGTTTGGAAAGTGATTTCCTGAAAATCAGTTTCCAGGAAACAAACGCAGCCTAAGAAAATATCATAAATAAATTATTAGATTTAACACATTGTATACAACACGAATATAAATATAAAAATACATGAAAAGTATATGTTCAAATAGTAACTAAAATAATTTCTTATTCACTTAAAAAAGATCATTTTGCTTTAGGAGAATCCAACTTATATGCAAAGGAAAATAAAGAAAGAAGAAGGGTGATATCAAATATGGATAAAGTAATGATAAACTAAAAGAAAAGAATTAATAATTAATAGACATTTTTCAGATAAGTTTTCTTTGTCTTTTAAAGCATTTTTTATATAAAAAATAGTTTATAGACTTGCGTTACATTGCGAGTTGAATCAATTTTTTTTAACATAACAAATAATATACAAGTTGTAAAAAACTATTTGATATTGTTGTTAAACCCAACTCAACGGGTCAACCTTGAAATCTTTCGATCTGATTTATTGTCTAGTCCAAGTTTAAAAATTAAACCATGTGAAAGTTACTCTAACGTTATCCAGACCCGATCAACTTAGTTAGTTTAAAGGCAACCTAATTGACCTATAAAAAATATCTAAGGATAAAATTGAGAAAAAAGAAGAAGATGAAATTAACAAAAAAAACTCTTGAATAATAAGCACTATTTAAAAAAAACGAGCAAAAAAATTTAAAAGATTAGAGAGAGATGAAGTATTAATTGAATTTTAAATAAAAAAATCCATGCAAAGTAAAAACTAAATAAAATACAAGGAGGGTATTAATTAATATTTTGTTAAAAAAAAAAATCAAACATTGATAGGCTAGCTCTACACGCCCAATTCTAAGAGAAGAGCTTAGGCACACATAGGCCTAGAAGCATACGCTTGTGCTTTGTTTTTTTTTCTCATTAGTCATCCACCTCTTGTTGGGGTGCTGATTAAAATCCAACTACCATTATGGTGGTTGGAAAATTAGGAAGGTTTTTGGACTAAAAAATTCATTTCTCACTCTTTCTCATTTAAAAATATCATAAAAACTTTTATAAACCACCTACCAATAAAATCACTTAAATGAATCTAGATCTATTTTTTCAAGCATGTTTATAGAATAAATCATTGTCATTGAACTCATCTTGTCGAATAAAACCCTTTAACAATAAGATCAACCATTTTTATTACTAAAATATGGTCAACCATTAACTTTCTCTTTCATTCATAGTTTTTTGACGACTTTCTCTCATCTCTCTCAAACATAAAGACTAAGAAATGAATAAAATATGTTTTTGGACCCAAAGAAAAATTCTAAAAACTTTAAGATTGACCACACATTTTCTTTGTGTTTTATTATGGTCCTCTCACTTTTAATTTTGTCTTTCTACTACAATTTTAAATTTTATTCCATGGAAATAGGCCGCAAAAGTATTAAATCGAAAAGAAAAAAATATCTATGGACAAAATTAAAGAAGGATAAAAATGAGATTGTTCATATATTTTCTTCATATTTTATATTATGATGCTCTCACTTTTAGTTTTGTCGTTTTATTTTAATTTAAAACTTTATTTTATAGAATTAGACCACAAAAGGATTAAAATGTTTTTCAAAAATATTATATAATGCGAGGTTGGATGCTTTCTAAAAATATTTTTAAATTAAAAATATGTTAAAATGATGATTTTTTTTAAAAATATTTATTAAAACAATTAAAAAAACACTTAAAAATAATATTAAATTGATGTTTTTTTAAAAAATAAATAAAAATAAATAAATTGAATTACATTATCAAATATACTACTACGTCAATAATCATCCTTAAGAAATGACACGACAATACCAATCAATATATTTCAAATCATAAAACAATTCCATTAACTCCTGATTTTACCACAAAAATTTAAATTAAGATTTTAGTACCATCTTATGAAAAAAGAAAATAAGGGATTTGAATTATTTGATTTTCTAAAATCTTAGGACTTTGATATTAAAGTATGATTTTAATATCCATCTAGAGTGCCGACAACAGGTGTGCTGAGAATTTAGCTTCGGTAAGAAACTTGAAACTTGAAACTTGTTCTCATTGGACAGAGGTAACTTTAGTTGTTCGGACATTTGTCCTGTTTTAACGGGCAGCTTGTGAGACGCGGCATATGTCTGAATCCATCGCTTACGCGTCGTCTTCTCCAGGTCTCGGCGGCTACGTGCGTTTCTTATCTTCTTCAAAATTGATATACAAATTGAGTTATTGGCATTGAATATTACATATCGTAAAATCCGCCCAATAATTAAAGTTTCAAAAATAAAAAAAAACAACAAAAAATTTATGGAAAAAAAATTTAATTGAGAAAGGGTTATATATATATATGTGTGTGTGTGTGTGTGTGTGTGTGTTTGAATAAAAAATAATTAAAAATGAGAGAAAAATGATTTGAAATTACATGTATTGAAAAGATTATATATATATATATATATATATATAGTTTTATCCATATTAAATACTAGCATTATTTAGAACATTAAAAGAAAGATAGATATGAAATGGAGAGAAAAATAAAAAATAAAAAAATCGTTAAACTTTAACCTTAATATTTTAGACTTTTTTAAAATCTTTCAAAATACATTTTGGAAATTCATTAAAAACCGATTGCTATTACACACGTGTGTGTATATATGTGTGTGAGAAAGTTTACAGTTGTTTTTCAAAGTGTTTTTTACTTAGAAAAGTATTGAAATAATATTTTTTATTTTTTAAAAATTATTTTTTATATCAGGGTATCAAAATAATATAAAAATACTAAAAAATATTAATTTGAAACAAAAAAAATAAAAAAAATTCAATTTTAAATATTAATTTTTTTAAAAAACACTTTAAAAACACAAAAACAAACAGGCTTATAGTTTTTTTGCTAAAATTATCATTTATTGAAACAATTAATCCTATTCAGAAATCTCTAAATATAAATGTTAATACATTTTAAAGCTTGTAATAAATACGTTCTAAAACAACATAATTGAAAATTACAAAAAAAGAAATGAGTTAAACCGTTTCAGAGGTCGAAATTCTCATCTCAGTAATTAAGAATGCTATCAGACTATCAGTCATAACACTAAATTATGGGGGAAAATGACAAATAAAGTTGTATATACGATTTTAAATTGCTTGAGCCTATTTGTTATGTGTTTCAAAAGCGTTTTTAATAAAATTTAATTTTTTTTTAATTTTTTATTAACTTTAAATTAATATATTTTTAGTGTTTTCAAATCATTTTGATGTGCTGATGTTAAAAATAATTTTTTAAAAATAAAAAAAATATTATTAACATGTATTTTAGCACAAAAAACTATTTGAAAAGCAACCATAACTACACTACCAAACACAAAAAATATATAAAATAGATAAACGTGGCCATCAATTAATTAGATAATGCCCATCGGTGTTATAGTGCTCTCTTTCGTGTGAGAAAAGTCTCTCTTTTTAATAAATTAGAAACTTGCAATGGAATTAAGCTCCTTTTTGTTTTATGTACAGCGATATGCTGTACGTTAGATATACGTGATAATTACGTGTGCTCTTCTAGAAAAAATAAATATTAAAATATTAAATTATATAAAAATTAATTTGATTAATTTGACAAGTTTAAGAATAACTTGAATAATAATATATTTTATTAATTCAGGTTTATTCGGATTAACCTGTTAAATCTATAATTTAGATAGCGAAATCAAGATAACATCATGTAAAACAAATTAAATCTAAATATGAAATTTAATTTCTAATTTAATAAATGTTGAAGGATAAGATTAAAAATAAAATTCAATTAAAAAAAAGGAAAAACTCAAGTTAACTCGGCTTAATTTATTTAACTTGCAACTCGGGTTAATTATGTGAATGATATAACTCTATAAAAAATAAATATAAAAAATAATAAAGTTAAATTTTAATTTATCTAATATTTAAAAATAAAATTTAAAAAATAACAATTAATTCAAAAATTATCAACCCGGGTCAGGTGTTTCTTTCTTCATTTCTTTTTTATTTTCTCTAAACCATTCCGATTAACGTTTCAGCCTATTTCTTCTTTTTATTTTTCTCTACCCAAACTTTTATTCGGTCCCTTAATGTTTATATGATTTTAATTTTAGTTTCATTAATACCATCATTCAATCAATTAAACTTATTTTTATTTAAGTTGGGCAAAAAAATAATAACTTTTTGGGCAAAAGTTAACAATTTTCTTTAGCAATCACATTAAAAAATAAATATTAAATTTAGTTAAATATCCTTGCACAAAAACAATGGATAAAATTATGGAACTAAATATAAAAACCACGAGAAAAAATAAAAAAATAATTAACAAAAAAAAAGTTAATTTATTAATGTTTATTTTTCCAATCGGTAAATATTTTTTTTCCAACGTACAAGTTTGAAAAAAAACTCTTGGAGTCGGGCAGCCGCCCGGATGTGCGGCCTCAACCCGTGTGCACACGCTAGCCAGAAAAGTATGTCCCGGACATTTCTAAAATTAAAAAAATAAATAAATAAATTCATAGGATAACCCGTAATCCGCGCAAGATAAATGGACAACAGGTCGTCCATAGTAGCAACTCCGGCGACCTTGAAATTGATTAAACTTCATCCCAACTTGTCCGTCCCCTTTTCTGTTTAAAAGAATGTCAACCTTAATTGTTCCGCCACTGCTTTCATCCCCTAGAGATGATGCCATGCATCTCTACCGTGCTTTTAAGGGTATTTGTTTACTTATTTATGTTTGTTGATCATTAAGAAAATTTGAAGAAATATAAATAAATGATATTACTTCAATCTGCTTTGTTTTTGTTTTGTTTATCCTTCCAGGATTTGGAACTGACACATCTGCTGTGATCAGTATCCTGGCTCATCGAGATGCAGCTCAGCGTGCTCTCATCCAACATGAGTACAGAGCTTTGTACGCTGAGGATCTTCTTAAACGCTTGACTTCGGAGCTTACTGGCAAATTGGAGGTAC
>Ga0325403_1003644_pt1 | contig 14102 bp, 12 predicted proteins | sample PopdelMetagenome_19_FD_205665 | JGI IMG/M metagenome (GOLD analysis project Ga0325403, IMG submission 205665) | Populus deltoides microbial communities from Bellville, Georgia, United States - Xylem-PdKOR-R4 | ecosystem: Host-associated > Plants > Phyllosphere > Stem > Wood/Secondary xylem...
GCACGCCAAAATTCATCGAATCTCTTGTAGAACCAAATATAGGACATTATAAATCTAGGACAATTTACATGGTACGTTCGAGCCCACGGAACTTCTTTAATGGTCTACAACAACGGAAAAACATAAATTATCTCGGCTATTTCGTACAGACCAACAAAACTGATAGCAAGACAACCCTGAGATCATCACCGTCTCTTCTTCCCACAATCAGAGACATTTCTGCTTATGCCTTTTGTTTTACTTTCTTCATTAACTCCATGAATTCTCCAAAAACTGCAGCAAGAAAGCACTAGGTTGATATGATGTGCACGAAATTACATCCAATATTTTAATATAAGCATTGAGGTGAAGATGACGACAATGTTGATCATGATGCAATGATGATGCATCATCATCAACAAGAAGAAAAATGATTAAACACCACCCAGCTTCACTTGTGGGCAGAGGGAAAAGCTAAAATGAAGCGAGGATTGGACTTAATTAAGCATTGTTCTCTCCCTCTCCCTTTCAGTAATATAGAGGAATTACTTGACAATTGCATTAGCTGCTTAAGAATTGCAATAGCTACTTGTGTCAGCTATATAGTGAGAAGTAATTTTATGTTGTGCATAGAAAGGCAAGAAATGGAATGAAAAGGAACAAGTAAAATAAAAGAGAGGACTTTGATTACCAGAATCTGAATCATGAGGTCCTGGTGATGCCTCAGGATGGTATTGTAGAGACATGACATTTAGCGCAGGAAAAGCAAGACCAGCACAGCTTCCATCATTAAGATTAATGTGTGTCACTTCCACACCTTCGGGAAGTGATGCAGGGTCAACTGCATAGTTGTGATTCTGCCACATTACCAGTTGCATGTTAGAATGTGACTAGAATGGAATAAAAGGAGAGCTCTCCCTAAATGCATGCAACCATGCGCACATACAGTCTTAACCATTGCATTCTAATTTCTAATTCAAACATTGAGTTGAAAATCCATGGGAGATAATATCATCATGCTTATTCGTTGATATCTAATGAATTAACTTTGGCATTTAGTAAAAATCAAACCTGCTTTTGATGTTTTCATGACTTTCACCATTCAAATATTGGAAATTTATTTAAACAGGTCACTGCTGAGCAAACTCACCTGGGCACTAATTTCTACACGGTTTGCAAGAAGGTTGCGGACGGGATGATTTCCTCCATGGTGGCCAAACTTCATCTTAAAGGTTTTACCACCCAATGCCTGGCCAAGCAACTGATGGCCCATACAAATTCCAAAAACAGGAACCTTTCCCAGCAATTCCTTGACTGTTTCAACAGCATAAGGAACTGCAGAAGGGTCTCCAGGTCCATTGCTGAAAAGAACTCCGTCCGGTTTCATCTTTAGAGTTTCTGATGCTGGCCAATTTGAAGGCACCACAGTGATTTTACAGCCATAAGATGCTAAGCGTCTGAGTATATTATGCTTGATCCCAAAATCATATGCAATAACCTTCAATCCAAGAATAAGCATGAGGAAGAGTAAGATCAACTTGTAAACAAAGATCTTCAACTGAAAACAAACTATGGCGAGTCATACTAACATGGTAAATCTCTCCTCTTCCCTCGCAGTTAAAGTCCCACTCTAGATCTGTTTTGTCAACCCATTCATAAGGGGCAGTGCAAGAGACGCCGCTTATCAAATCAATACCTGGAAAATTGAACCAGTAAAAGTGAGAACTGCCAATATTCAACAATACTCACAACCATATCTGTCAAGTAAACTAAATCTTTTACCTTCTATGTCCCATGAGCGAGACATTTTTAAAAGTTCCTCATCTGTCTTCGATTCTTCTGTGGTTAGGACACCGACAAGGCTTCCGTCTTGCCTCAATCTGCGGGTGATTGCACGTGTGTCAACATCATCTGTCATATATTGAAACAGCATCAAGTAGAAAGGTTAAGATTTAACGACAAGCAAAGCAGGACAATAATCAGAAAACAGAGTATCAACAAAGTGAAATTTAACATACATATTCCCATGATGTTCCTTTCAAGCAAGTAATCACCAAGTTCTTTTGTGCACCTCCAATTCGACGTACTGAATCCAGTTATTAGATAGTTTCAACAAACATAATAACAAAAGATGCAAAACTATATATGCCAAGTGAAGATGGAGCTGATTAGAAAGCACTGGAAGAAGAAACAGCACCTGATACTTAAGCTCCTGATAACAAGACCAGCAAGGAAACACTGCCTTGATTCCTCATCATCTGGTATGCAAGACATCAAATCAGATATATACTCCTGTGATATAGTGACAAGAATTGAAGGCCATTTCACCTACCAAAATTTACCCCTGTGTTCCCAATATGTGGGTTTGTCATAAGAACAAACTGCCCAGCATAACTAGGATCTGTGAGGATTTCTTGATACCTAGAATGTGAATAAATATGAGATATATACTCAAATAATGAATAATGCAAAATTTTTAACAATTGAAACAGACATTGCACTTCACATAGGCTTGGAAAGCCACCATGGTAATGCTGCATTAGCTTTTGGAAAAACTTTGAATTGGCATACATCTTTGTAGAGTTTACAGAACTTATTTAAGACTTGAACCAATCAGCTTATTGCCATTGACTGGCCTTCAATAGGTATCACATATGCCTTCGCTTAATGTACCTGCATCAATGGTAAACCCCTTCTCTGTCCCTTAACGCACCTCAGACATCGGTTTTTACAGGATTTCTATCTAAACCAAATAACAGAGTAGAATTCGTAGGATGGGAGGACTTGACAATTATCCTATTTTATTCTACCACTTCAAATGGTCAATGTCTCAGCTCAGCTCGATATTATGGTGAATGTGTCAGTTCAGATCTAAATACACGAAGCTAGAGTAATCTCAGTCCAAATGTTTCAAACCTAAAATTTTGAAACCGAGGAAAACTCTACCTTGTCAAAAAAAAATCTGATTTACATCAAGGTTATTTTTACTGACTCAACTCAAGCTAGCATATCATAACGGAAATACTCCACAATATTAAAAGATCATAATACTATAAAAGAAAGCCCCAAAAAAATCATTAACAGTATATTTGGAACTCTTTGAATTGAATTCAATTCAGAGCTTTTAATGAAATCCCATGTTTGGAATCATTTTGAGTATTAAGAATTGAATTCCAAATAGAATTCAATCTCTAAAAATTATACAAAAGTAAATCAGAGGTCAACCCCTCTAATTTACAATTCCAAAGAGAAGTAATTTAATGTTAAAACTAGTTTTTTTAAAATACCCATATACCCATATTTTTTTGAGAGAGAGAACTTTAAAGAAATAAAATAAAAGTAATGAGGGTAATATAAAAAACAAAATGAATTGAATTTCATCTCTTTCAAACAAACATGTGAATTCAACTTTTTTATTAATTGAATTCAAATTAAACACTATAATTGAATTCGGTTAAGAATTGATTTCAAACAAGCAGTAAAACTCAATTCTTTACGAAAAAGATGAAGAAATCTTACCCTGTCAAAGAAGTATTGAAAACAACTTCACCGACTTGAGTTCCTCTAGCACCAAATGACTTAGCCCTCCAAACTGAACCGTCTTCAAGCACTAATCTAGCATCTGAAGTTTTCCAAGGTCTTTCCACCACACCTAAAAAAACAAAAAAAGCCCCCAATTTTTCACATTTTCATGCACGCATTCTCCACATTACACTCAGTTAAAACAACAAATCAACAATTTAGAGTAACCCCAGAAAAATAACATTAAGAAGATAAAGGGTAAGCAAAACAGAAGAGATTTTTACCAGTGGCAGCACCATCTGAGGAAGAAAGAGAAGATACGCATTTGAGACTGAAAACCCTCAAAGATTTCACCTTTGGTTTTGGTTTTAAGAAGTTTTGTGTTGTTGGGGCAATAGGGGTTTTTATCGCAAGCACCATTCTTTCTCTCTTTCTGTGTCTGTTTTGTTTGGGTTTTAGCTTCTGTGCGAGCGTGTGTGCTGCCTCTGGCTTTCTTTAATCACCAAGAGACAGCATAAACCCTTGTGTTTCTTTTAGCCGGCAGTGAAAGATGCTGATAGATGGAGAGAGACTTGACTTGGGCTTTGTAAGATTACATTTGTTTAAATTTAGGCATAAAGCCCATTATGAATAGTCTATTTAGAGAGTATAGGCTTGCTTTGGGCTGTAAGAGTTCATTTATTTTAATTTCGGGCTTAAAGCCCATTATATAGAAGAATATGTTGAGTTTGCAAACAATTTCTGTGTCCATTCTATCCTTGTTTGGTTCTCAAAAGTCAAATCTTGTAACATGGGCTGGAGGGAGTTTGATTTGGGTCTAGGCTTCATATATAATGGGCCTAATTATGGATACGTCCAAGGATACCAAGGACACTACTACAGTCCACACGGTGTGTTTAATACCTTTCAGTTTTTTAATTTTTTTATTCACCCCTAGTGAATTGTGTTTTTGATGGTTACGCCAGCGAAAACGAGACCTGTTTCTATATTTAAAAAAATATTTATTTATTTTTCATTTTAAATTAATTTCTTTTTATATTTTTAGATTATTTTTATTAATATCAAAAATAATTTTAAAAAAATAAAAAAATATTATTTTAATATATTTTCAATTTACTAACCTTTAAAATTAAAAACGGATCGAAAGCCTTTTTGCATCATCATTATCCATCGTAGCCAGCAAGCAAGGTATAAAAGAGTCTAGCAACAAAAAATAGCATCTGCTCCTCTTTCTTTCATTCTCTCTCTTTTTTATTTTCCGTTCTGTTTGTTTTCGTTATTCTAATTTTAAAAAATATATACAGAGAGAGAGAAAAGGAGAAGGATTAGAAAGCTAGAGAGAAATGACGACTATCGATGAAAGTGCTGGTGCTAAGAGGTGGCTTCCTCTTGAAGCTAACCCTGATGTTATGAATCAGGTACCCTACTACACCAGTAATGTTCTATTTTTTTATTTATTTTGAAAATAATTGATTTCTTATATGTCTGATTGATTGGATGCTTCGAATCGAAGAGATAATATATTACTAATTTTGTTTTTCAGTCATTGAAATTTTTTGAAAAAGAAAAGAAGTAATGTTTAGAATCTGTTTGATAATTATTATTGTTTCAAACTAAAAAATGGTCAGTTAGGGTTTTGTGAATGATTTGATTCTGCTTGATTTATGGTTTGAGAAGAGTGAAGGGGGTATTTTTGGTTTCGAGAGGAATTTACTCAATGATTGGATTGGTTTTTGTTGTTTCATGGTGATTAGAGATGCTCTCTCTTTTTTTTTCTTCCTATGTGTGCTGTGCTGTGTTTGGTTGCTGAGAAAACATTGACGAAATGGTTGTGAAATGGAATTTAATGGCATAGAGGATCAGTTTGGTTTAGTTGATTTCTTCTTAAGAAGGAAAAATAAAAATAATTTTTTTTACAGATTGCTACTGAAATGCCATTTCCGTTTCAGATTATCTCTCTTTTTTCACATTTTCTTCATTGAATCTGTGCTGATATTTTTGTCATTGTGCAGTTTCTTTGGGGGCTAGGACTTCCACTGGATGAAGCAGAGTGCTGTGATGTTTATGGCTTGGATGAGGAACTCTTGGAAATGGTTCCAAAGCCTGTACTTGCTGTTTTGTTTCTATATCCTATAACAGCACAGGTTTTTGTTCTTTCTTGCCAAGTTCTGTTGTGACTGCATTTCTTGTACTTAACTGCTATGTGGATTTTCTTTTTTACTTATGCATCTACACTAACGTGTAAAAACAGCTCCTCCTTCCTATCTTCCTTCTGCTTTTATGATTTCTCTTGAATATCTTCGGAATTCTTTAATTCAAGTTTTCATGTTTGCTGAAGGTATATTTAATGGTTTTTCATGAGTTAGATTTAGTAGATTCAAGAGCAACAACCATCCACATCCGCTAGACTTCTAAACTCCTTTCTTGATCATGACCTTTTTAGCAAATGAAGTTTAATTTCCCAAATGATGTACTTAATTGCATATTGCAAAGCTAGTGTGAATATGTGAATCTGCTGATTTTGGGAAAATCTTATTTCTTAATCCAGAGCGAAGCTGAGAGAATTCAGCAGGAAAGCATTAAAACGGTGAGTACAGTGGCATTTGATCATAGGTTGAATGTAACTTCTTTGCGTTAATCGGCATGCATCATGTTTGTCACTAGAATTCTTTTTGTTCAATCTTAGTGACAAATTTTGAATTATTCAACTGGACTTGTAAAATTTATGGGAAATGATAAAGAGAATTAATCAGTCAGATGCTCCCATTGTGTGTCAAAGATCCAAGGTTTATATGTTGAGCATTGTTATCAAATGCATTTACCTTTTGCCCACAATTTATTTCACTTTGCTTTGTCCACAAATAGAATGTTCTTGACTTCTGGTTCATTTTGCTTTGATAATTCAATTGCCATTTCTTCATGTGTTCTGGGTGTTCTGGGTGTAGGATCCAAGCAGTAAAGTTTATTTCATGAAACAAACCGTGGGTAATGCTTGCGGAACAATAGGACTCCTTCATGCTGTTGGGAATATCACTTCAGAGATCAAGCTCAGTAAGTATTTCATGCCATCTGTTTTAGCAAGTGAAAACTGAAATATAGTCCTGGAATCACCCCCACCCCTGTAGAAAAAAAACACAAGGTTTCCCTCCTGTTTATATAATTAAATCATGATATCAAAGCTCTTAAAAGCTTCAACATGCATTTCATAACCAGTTCTGAATGCCCGTAGCTCCCCAAAATAAATATAAATAAAATTGATCAAAGAAAAGGCTTCTTGTTTAATTTGGTGAGAGCCTTGAAGGGAATCGGTGGAGTAAAAAACATCAGGAATTGGATACAGATGGGCTTTGCTTCCAAATCATCCGTGTGAGTGGTTTCAATTGTTTTAGATTTTGAATTTATAGGATGAATTCTGACAGGCTGGATAGAGGGCAACAAGACTTTGCTTCTGAATCACATGGAAGGATCTATTATACTGTTATATCTATATGTACTTTTCACTGCATGGATTCTGCCATGCAATGTGATTGCATTCTCAACCATTTGCCTTTCTTGTTTTGACAATTTGGATCATGCGTGATTGTAAACTTGCCATCCCAGGCACATTTAATGTTTTAGTTGATTCAGTATCAACAATGAGTGTTTTTTCACCTGAGAAGCATGCCGTCTTTTGTGAATTCATACTTCCTGTCAATGTGAATTCTTGTGAACTAAGGACTCAATGCATCTTCCAATATTATCAGGATCATTACCACATGATTTGAAGTCCTTGTCACTTTAACTATTACTTATTTTTTTATTGTATAACCTTTAATTTTCAGCTGACGGGTCATTCTTCGATAGATTTTTCAAATCAACTGCAAACATGGATCCATTGGAGGTTTTACTTTAGTTCTTTTTTGTCTTTGGCTATTCTGCTGCTGCTCTGTCTCCCTTCTTCTGCCCCAAAAAATTCATGTCTACAGAGTTTTTGATGTTTTGATGATGAATCTTATGATTGCATCCTTTTCTTCCTGGTGACATCTTCATTTTATTCATGTAGCGAGCAAGATTCCTTGAGAATGACAGAGAAATGGAAGATGCTCATTCTGTAGCGGCCACAGGAGGTGATACAGAGGTGAGTGCTTTGGTAATTACAATTTTAGTGACTGGCGATGGAATGTTGTATTTTATCTGGTGATATCATGTGTATTTATAAACATAAGGAGGCATGAAGAATAACCCTTCTTATTTACTCTGTTTTACTTTTATTCTTGGCATGGGCAGGAAACCCCTATGATGATTAGAGAATACAGTAATAGATCATAGTATTTAATCAAGCTATGTTTCCGTAACAAGTGATCAAATTGATAAAGGTTTTATCTTATTCTAATTGATGTACAGGAAGTTTTTTTTTTTAATGCGCATGCTGGTTAAGAAATATACATAAGACTGTTAGTATTTATGTTTTTTACTGGAGAAAATAATGATTACTATATTCCATAGAGTTAAGAACCTTAAGCATGGGTGCTAAAGAACTGAGTTGGAGCTCTGGAGGTTGGATGAGAATTGTTTGCCTCAAGCTAGCATAATTGGGTCAATTACCTGTGTTAGAAACTTGTCATAACTACATGAGCTTCTGACCCATGGCAAAATTCAGCAAATAGGCTCTTTGAAGCTCAATGAAATCTTCATGGTTTTTAACCAGTTTAATTTGGAGAATAGGATGGAGTTGGAGAAATTAATGAAGAGGTTGGATCTTGAAAGAGCTAGAAAGACGGGCTGATGAACAGACTTTGGGAGAAACGTAGGATGAAACTATGTTCATTGGGGAAAAATTCTGGGCTTGGGTTTTTAATATGTGAAGTTGCAGGTATGGCATTATTTCTCATGTTTGATGGGGGAATAATGGGCAGCAATGGTTGTAAAGGCTCTGCAATGAAACTCCATGACCAAAATCAATAAACTTTGTTGAAAAGTAGCAATATTTTCGCTCCATCTTCATTTTGCTTGATTGAGGTCATTCCTTTTGATTTCTTGTTAATTGTTGGTTGTGCAGGCAACGGAAAATGTGGACACTCATTTTATCTGCTTCACCTGTGTAGATGGTAAATACTAAAATAATTGACTTCTCTTTCTCTATGCTTGTTTAAAGCATTAAAAAAGAAAAAAATGTGATTTTCTTAATTCATGATCCTAAATCATAGTTATGTTGTACATAGGAAAACTTTTTGAGCTTGATGGAAGAAAATCTGGGCCAATATCTCATGGTGCATCCTCACCAGGCAGCTTGCTACAGGTATAGATTACAATCCTTTAGTTTATTTTATTGTTCTTTTAAACATTTAGTGTACGTGATTGCTAAGAAGGGAACATTAGAGATAAATGTGTAGTGTATTTTGCTGTCCTTATAAACGTTTAGAGTATGTGATTGCTGGGAATGGAACATTATAGATAAATGTTTTTGGGTAATAGAAATATTGAAACAATTAGAATGAAGCACAAATGATAATTTTAAGCACTGAGAGGGTTATTGCTTTAATTACCAAGTGGAAGTCGTTGAATATTGTGGCTTAGAAAGATTTTTGGTGCACAAGATTCTTGTTTTAGAGGCCATGCTGCTGAAGATGTTCTGAGCTAAGAACAAGACTCTCCCTTTATGTTTTAAAATTCAACAAACCCGTCTTGTCAACTCTATGCTGCTTGTCCTGTGCTCAGCCTTTTGGTCGGTCATGACAGTTTTTTGAACTTCCAGTCTTCTACCTTAGGAAGGAGGTTGGTAGCCTCAAAGTTCAAACCCTTTCCAATACTATGCCGCAGGCAGGCCTTAATCTGGAAAAATTTTAAAAGTAATTTACGACAAGGAATGGACATGCATATAACCCATGAGTTTGTATGTATTTTAATGACCTTTATTGCATAACAGGATGCTGCTAAAGTCATACGAGGCATGATCGAGAAAAATCCTGGCTCGCTCAACTTTAATGTAATTGCAATTTCAAAGAGAGCTTAGGTTTCAGTCCAAGGTTGGTGTTTTGATCTCATCCAGGCGCAGATGGTTGCAATTTTAGGCAATGCTCGGTAGAATATATTGTAATGGAAGGGAAAGGGATAACAGATGCACATTTCCTCTTTTCATCACTTCACATTCTACCAAACATGTTATTTAGTTCTTCCAGCTGTCGTCAATGTAGCTAGGTATCTCTGCACCTGAAATCTTTTCGTTTTTAACTATTTCCATTAAACATTTTAGCACAAAACTCTGCCTGCTTTACCAAGAAATAAAAACCTTTTTCATGTGCGTTGGGATCATATTATCTTACCACTCATCATTTGTGTTCAAGATGCGTTACTTGCTAGGAGGAGCAGGCCTGTGCGTACTGGGGATCATTTCTTCTCTTATTATGGGATCATTTGTTTGCGATATCCTTGCAAACAAATCACATCGGCAGCCATAGATTCCGAACACAGTGCCAGATATTGCGGAGTTACGGCTCGTGCATTGAGAGGTAAACAAACGTAGGGAAATAAATGAACTTTGAGATACCTGTTGCTTGGTATCCTTGAAGACGAGATAAAGATGGACATGGGAGGAAGCAAATGAACTTGGGCTCATCCCCCAAACATTTGCATAACCATCTTCATCTTCATTTTAGGCCTTCTAAAAGAAACCTATTGAATTTAAAATATATATTAAAATAATATTTTTTTATTAATACTTTAAAAACATAAAAATATAATTTTAACAAAAAGGAATTTTTTTTTTTTTTTAGAAACGTTGTTTTAAATGCAATTTCAAATAGCTCTATCGACTGAATCCAAACCATTAATTTTCAAGGATTTGAATTTTCCTATAGAGAAAAATTACCGCAAGTTTTTTGAAAATTGTAAACATCTATTAATTGGGTAAAATGAAATCTTAACCGTTGAAATTTAAATTAATTGTCAAGACATTCTTAACATGATAGATCAGGTTACCTCTAACTTGAAAGGAGTCGAGTTTATTAGCCTCGCCACCATCGCTACAAAACAACAAACAATAATAAATTAGAAATTGAAAAGAAGTTAAGGAGTTAGTTTGATAGCAATTGCAGTTTCTGTTTTCTATTTCTTTTCAAATTCTTGAGAATAAAAAAACAAAAATTGTGATTGTTCTGGGTCTTGATCGAAGAGCAAAACTAACAGCTACTTTTGAAATCATTTTTTTTCTTTGATAACTGATTATTGGTGTTTTATATTTTTGAAAATAGAAAACAAGTAAGTCTTGTGATTTTGTTTTCCAAATAGAAAATAGAAATGAATAAGGTGATAGGGCGGCACACATCGTTGCCCTGTCCCTCCTCTTCTTTCGTAGGAGCAACTAGGAACTAAAACGCTCGTGAGCCTCTTAGATAGTGCCTGGAAAGATGTGTTATATATTTATAATCTCTTAGAAGCGACCACAAGGTAAGCTCCATCTCCTTATAGAGATAATAATTAATCTGAATGAATGATCTCATCGGCTTTTGATATACGAGTTCATGAGTAATGGAATTTTAGCAAACTCCATATTTACATTTCCAAGACCTGATTGGCATAAGATAGTTAAGAATGCATTGGAGATTGTAGAAGGGCTTCTATGTATACATGATGTTGACCTGAAAAAATAAACATTTATTTACATATCCACCAAATAAAAATACTAATTATTCATATTTAATAAACAGGGAATGAAAGATTGAAACCGAGCATATAAAATCGTTCATCCTTAAAAAATCCTAATCAACCAAGAAAAACCAAAACAATCAACTTGATGCGTTCTAAAAAGTTTAATCTACTCAAAACACGAGTTATTTGTGGATTGAACTAATCAAGTGTTGTAAATTGGTTGGGATTCACTTAATTATCACCAAAATATAGTTTTGATTGTATAGGATTCAACTAGATTGGTGACCTGTGCTATACTTGAACTAGATTAAAATATTTTTTAATGTAAAAAAAAAAAAAAAGAATAACCAGACACTACTAGCATGCTTTCTAGAAACAAGAAAAATTTATATACTCTTGATGGTGGGCACAAATTCGAGCTTGTGAAGGAGAAGAAAGGCTCAAGATCGAGTCCAATTCAAAACCGAGGCCGAAGAGAAGAAGAAGAAGAAGGGAACTAAAACCGAGCCCAAGAGGAGAGGAAATTGGTTTAGGCCAGAGCCCATCAATCCTCTCATTTTACGTGTTGAGTTATTTTGCGTGTTTATCGAATTTTAAAATTTATAATTTATAATTTTTTAATGATTGAGTAAACTCAAACTCATAATCAGAGAACTAATCAATTTAACTATTAATACTTCAGCGGTTCAGCCATTTATGACAGTGTAGCCGTCCACGATAACAATGGAACTGTCTATAATAACAGTGCGACAATCCACAATGAAGGTCGTCATTCTGCATGATCACGTAGCATGAAAATTTATCTTTGAAACCGTCAAATTTTGTGTGTGTCTTTGTGTATATTAAAGACTTGAGCTTGGTGTCCCATTCAAATTTTGTCCAAAGAAAGAAAAAAACAGCAGTCGACAATGGAGATAGAGGAAGGGCAAGCCCAAGTAATCCAAAAGTTCGTGAACAAAGCCTCAACTCTTGAAACCACCTCCTCTCTCGCCAACCTCATAGTTGAAGCCACTTCTCACCCTTCTCTTTTCGCTTTTTCCGAGATTTTATCTCTCCCTAATATCCTCCAGGTTTTTTTTTCTTCTTTATTTTATTTTAGCTAATAAATTAATTGGTGCGTTCAACAATGTTCATCTTTGTGCTTTTAATTGTTTTGCTTCTTGTGGAGAAATTGATTTATTTTAAACTTGAATTCTCAATGGCAGCTTCAAGGAACTGAGGATTCTGCTTATATTGATTTGCTTCGCTTATTTGGTTATGGAACCTGGCGTGATTACAAAGGTAAAAGAAACAAACTTTACCCTTTTTTTTGGCTGTAGATTTTGTTTTGTGGGTTGGCTTTATCTATCTCCTACAAGCAATGCACTTGATTGTTTTCTTTTCTTATCTTTTCTTTCTTCTTTAGATTGTGCGTGTAGGTTTGTTTTTTCATGTTTGAATATTTATATATTTGTAATCCTCAAGGTGCTTCTGCTATGCTGCCAAAGTTGTCACAGGATCAAATCCTCAAGCTCAAACAACTCACTGTGCTTACTCTTTCTGAGACCAATAAGGTACTGGATTTTAACTAATGTTAGTTTTTTTTCTCATTTGAAATTTATGCGCTGGATCGAATTTATAGCTGCAATTGGAGTGAACTCCTTTTATTTTGTTTGTTTCGTTTCACGGGATTTCAGTTTGTCTTGCAAAATTAGAATTTTATGCTCGAGTTTTTCCCTTTGCTTCATGTTCTACGGGATAAACTCTTGCTTGTTTTCATATTCTCCATTAAGAAAAAAAAATGCTATTTTGCTGTTATAATTTTAGTTACTCCTTATAGGTTCTCTTTTACAATAAACTTCAAGAGGAACTTGAGGTTTCTAATGTGCGTGAACTTGAAGACTTCCTTATAAATGACTGCATGATATGGTAGGTCTCCCCATTTCTGCATCAGGTACTGGAAACATGTATCTGCCTTCCCTGTTAATTAATTCTGAATGATCCTTTTGTAATGCTTTTTTTACAGGGCATAGTCAAAGGGAAGTTGAATCAGTTGGGAAGATGTTTTGAGATTTAATTATTTACCCTGTGAAGAACAAGTCATTTGTTTGGCTTCATCAAGTCTCTAATAAATGTTTTCGATTTAATGCTTGATTCTCTGGGGTTATTTCATTTGTAGGTGCAATTTGCAGCAGAGAGGGATCTCATGCATGGGCAGCTTGGGAGTATGATAGATACTTTGGGAAACTGGTAGGCTTATAGTCCCTATTTTTTCAAATACATGCTTTAGTTCAAGTATATTTCAACACAGATTCCACACAAAGTCCTATTTAAGGTCATTGACTGTCTTAGTTTCTGCATTTCTAAGAATGATTCCTGGTTGGAGCATCTCTTTCTTGTCAAGGTGCAGTAATTGTGCCTCGGTTCAAATTGTTTGCGATCCCTGGACTTGGTAATTAAACACAGGCAGACTTTTTCTGTCATGTTAAAGGGGGCTTCACCATATGGTTCTTTTATCAATGACTTGGAATAATGAAGTACAATTTATGAAAACATGTTTTTTATTGATATGCATCTAAATAGTGTAGTTACTAAACTATTTACTGCTTTATGTTCTGTTTAAGAAGTTGTTGGAGAGATGATGTCTCGATGAGTCATTTCAATTGATGTTGTATTCATGAACGTCACCTTCTACATTGCACCTTATGATCTTTTACCTTTAGCTAACCCTAGGGGCAACCTCACGTGGTTTCGAGACAAATCACAATTTGTAGCCAAGAATAGGGATGCTGAAGGAGGATAAGCTGTTGAGGATTCATGTTGTATGCACTATTGGAGAACTTGGCATCATGATGCAGCCAAATACTGAAGAAAGTATGTTTTAATAAACTCCCAGTGGACAAAACTAAAGAATTTGAGTTTTGTCTTGCGTTTTGCAATCAAGAGGATCTTCTTAAAAAAATCAATTGAGATGTGCTGGGGACTTGTATGAAAAG
>Ga0325403_1003645_pt1 | contig 14101 bp, 8 predicted proteins | sample PopdelMetagenome_19_FD_205665 | JGI IMG/M metagenome (GOLD analysis project Ga0325403, IMG submission 205665) | Populus deltoides microbial communities from Bellville, Georgia, United States - Xylem-PdKOR-R4 | ecosystem: Host-associated > Plants > Phyllosphere > Stem > Wood/Secondary xylem...
GCTAAGAAACTTAATTCGACATTTTCATTTCACGGGTTTAATTTGTTTTATTTTCTTCGATTTTGTTTCTAATATATGCGATTTCAACGTATTTAATTAGTTGTTGATTTCCTTTGTATTCTACTATACAGAGTTTAGTAACTATTGGGAAAACCGAAAAGATGAAAACCGTATAAAAGACATGATATAAAACAAAATAGAGATAGAATGGTATTTGATAATGATGTATAAGATTTTTTTTTATCATATTTGGTTACAGTGAATAAGATATAACAAAATATATTTTATCCTTAATATATAGTTATCAAACTTGTATATTTTAAAAAATAAATAGATTTTTTTTACTTTATATATTGAGTTTTAAAATTAATAATATTATAATAACCTTAGTTATAAGACCAAGACTGACTTAACGGGTTGATCCGAAGCCTGGACTGATCTAAGTTTAAGAAAAAATAGAGGAATAATTGACTTGACCTGACCTAGTAAAAAACTCAAGTCAACCCGGGATAAAACATTAGTAAAAAACCCATTGAATTTTTTGGAAAAAAATAGTCAAAATAAGGTTGTTTTGATTATTTGTAAAAACAATTTGGGTCAATCGAGTTGACCCTCCCAACTCATAACCTGAATCTTGCATTGAGTCGACTCCCGAGTTGAGTTTTAAAACTATGATAATAATCACTTTTATTCACATATCGACTTGTGTCAACCCATGTTAACCCTCCTTACCTATGACCTAGGTCTTGTTTCGGTCGACCCCCAAGTCGGGTTTTAGAACTATAATAATAACAATTTTTATCCTTACATTAACCTAGGTTAACCCTCTTGATCTGTGACTTTGGGTTTTGCCCCAAGTTAACCCCCGAATCAAGTTTTAAAACTATAATAATAACCATTTTTATTTTATGTTGACCTAGGTCAACCCGGGTTGATCCTTCTGACACGTGACCCGGGAATAACCCTATATTAACCCCCGAGTCAGGTTTTAAAATTATGATAATAAATATTTTTGTTCTTATATTGACCCGGGTCAACAGTCAACCCCACTTGTAATCCGGACCTTGCCCTGAGTCGATCTTCAAATCAGGTTTTAAAATTATAATAAAAATTATTTTTATTCATATGCTGACTCAGGTCAACCAAACCCATGACTCGGGTCACGACCAATAACCTGAGTTTTGCCCTGGATCGACCATTGAGTTAGATTTTAAAACTATAATAATAATCATTTTTATCCTTACATATCTTAGTGTATAATTTTGGAATTGAGAGTTTTTGACAATGATATTTTAGAAATAAAAACTAAAAAATATTGTCTATGAAGACATGTCCCTCTTGTACCTCAGGTTTTAGAAGTACAAAAATGCACTTTAAAATTATCCTAGAGACATTTATTTTTATATCTCTGTATTTATCTCTTCAACCAAATATATTTTTGTGTCCATTGTCTTTGTCCTTTCTATCTCAGGACAGTAATCAAATTCTACCATTTGATCTATGTTTCTTTATTGAACACTTCACTTAATTTACTAATAAGCAATTCATGTTAGATGTTGGATACACAAACAGGAATTTCACTTTATAACTAAGTGGGCACTGATATGAGTCTCATTTCCACTCATCTAATTAATATGGTTTTCATAAATTAAAGCCCCAATATATCTTATGACAACATTTGCATATCATATCTTTCGATCTATTATGATAATTTTTAAAGAAGATTAATCAAATTTAAAGTTATGATTATAATTTCATGTCCAACATTTATAATAGAATTGACCATGTTATAAGATTCATATTCAATAAAATTTAAGGAAGCAGTCGACCTAGTGATTAGAAGTTACAATTCATCAAGGGAAAGTGATTAAATGCACATGAAAAGCTAGTAGTTATATTCAAAGGTGAAGTCCTCGATAGAATAATTAATTAGAAGTCATAATGTTAGCTTAGAATCCATGTGGTATTAATAGAGAAAGAGTTTAGTATGTATTAGGATTTAATAAAATCTCCTTACCTGATACCAACATCCATATAGGATTGGAATATAATGTTTAGATAGGTAATAAACACTAATATATAAAGAATCATATAGTCACTATAAACAATTATCAATACCACATATGCAATTTCAAGTGTCTTTTTTACTAGTTTAGTATTGTTTATTTTCTTGCTTTATTTATAAGTTTTCTTATTTTCAGCACTTTAATTCTAGCAATTATCTTGCTCTTGTTAGTGAATTTTCTTTGTAGGTAATTGATTAGTTATACGTAGCATTGATTTTATTCAAGTAAAACATTTTTCTTATTAATAAAGGCTTTCTTTATCTTTAATATTCAATTATATTTGATTAAGAAATCTAATGTTTGATTAATAAATCTAGAGTAAAGATCAAGTTTATGGAACAAAAATGTTTTGCATAGAAAATCATAAAGTTGTTATAATTATGAGATTCATATTGCATCAAAGCATTGTTCCTAAAGTTTCCTGGTCAATTTTTCTGAAACTAATATGTAGATGCTTATTAGATGACATGTACATTGAACAGATCCACAAGACAATTTCATATGAAGATATTATTTATATCTATGAAAAGACTTATGTGATAGATGTGTAAGTGATCCTTAGACTTAAGATCATTAAGTTATCTTATATGGGGAGTGTTATGCTTTGATTATGACTACACATTGTTCTAATCAAGGGTAACAAACATGCAGATATTGGGTATAACATAAACTATATGAAGGTATTTAAGTAATCAATAGAGAATTCATCAGCCTAGGTGAATTAAGTAAAATGTTTCGTTTATTCTCAAATAGTATTGATTGTACAATTCTTAGCCAAGGTGTGATAAGTTTGATCACGTAGGTTGCTTAAGGAGCTTTGCTTGCTTTTCGTGGGTGAGTTGTAGTTCCTTCTCTTAATGCACTTGTTGGCTATGCCATTGAGTCCGACCATTTCCTTGCTTTAGGTAGGAATGTAGTAAGGTATGCCCTCTCCTGTAGCTATAAACTCGAGGGCGTGTCTCTTGAATTCCACTCAATAGGTTGCCAGAATCCCTATGTGATTCTCAGTTGTTTGCATCTCATTCTTCGCTCTCTTTTGTTAGCAATGAGAGCATTATCGAGCGGAAACACTGAAAGACTGATTGATGATTCGCTGATCATCAATTGCAGAGAACAAATCCAATTAAAAAAGAGAGACACGTGATTCGTCAATCGAAACTACCGATTCTAAGCCTTTTTCTATCGATTCGTCCTTTCACCAAAAAGGACTAGACTAATAGAAGAGGGATCGGTCTTATCAATCAGAAAGCTAGTTGCATCCCTTAAACCATTCCTTTCTTTAGGATTGAGCGGAATGCGAGTTCAAGAAGCATGGCTCCTTTACCAACTAACAGCAAATAAGGGAATCCTAGCTTCAGAAGAAAAGAGCAACAACACTGCAACTGCGCCAGCGATGGTTAGGTAGCCTGGTTCGAAGCTTTCAGGTTCTCTTGGATCGACTTATCCCTTTGGCATACTAATTTACATTAGCCTCTATATGCTTAAAAATGAGTGCCTTTGTACCTAACTTAGGCCTGTGTAGTGGGTGGGTAGACAAGGCAGTCAAAGTAGGACTCGCTTGTTTCGTCTGTTCGGCTCGTACAGTTCTTGCTTTCAAGGCTCAGGTGGGCCTCTTAGGTTTTTAGGGGATAGGCAGGGCAGGAGTTGCACTTAAAAAAAAGTAGGCCCGACTTCGCGCCCCTCAGTCCAAGACGGACGCAGAGCTCTCACCTAGGTAACAATCTCGCGTGGGTAAGAAGAAAGCATCAAAGCTAGGCGTTTCATTCAAAAAGGCGTAGAACAGTGCAAGAGATGGAACAGTAGCTAGAGTTGGTTCCGGATCAGGCATCAGTGGTTTCAACCGGAGAAGGAGCAATGAAAAGAGTTTCAAAATCTTCTTCAAATAATCAATAACGATAATGTTGAGAACTAATATGATTTAACAAAGCAGACATACTTCATGCTATAATGTATAAATCAGAATATCTATGATAAAAAGATAATAATTACACTAAGAAAATAGTTACTGAAATGTTAAATCAAACCACTTATGACTTTCTTAATATTTAAGGGATCATGACAGGTCATTAGACATTGTACTTGATATTTAAATATAAGTCAATCAATTTTTGAATTAATAATAAATTCAATTGTTTAATTTATTTAATATTATGATTTATATTTTGGATAACTTATTAGGGACTATAATGAGTCGCACACATAAGAACCATTGGTCAATAATTAAAATATGATGATTAATCAGTATGACTTAATTGTAAATAAATTTTAAAAATTAAAAACTATGAATTCTTTTCTAAAAAAAAGAATTTTTGTTTTGGTCTTTCACATGCAAGATTGGTTTAAAGAAAGTTGTCTCTTAATGTTAGTATTCAAGACCATAGGTATTAAAGAGAAAGATGAGAGATGTCCTGGTCTTGGTTATCCATGTGGCCTAGGGACTTGTTATCCATTTTGGCATGCTTTTGTTAAGATCTTGCTAAAATGAAATTTATGATCGTTTTCTTTTGAAGCTATATACCCACATGTTATGCTAAGTTTTATGCTATTTGACAAAACAATGAATCTTGTTGCAAAATTATGGTTGATATAGGTCTAACATTTGGATGTTATTATTAATCGCAAAAATTGCCTTTTTATTTCAAAAATTATGGATTGCTAAAATTTTGTTTCTTGAAACAAATCTTGCATATGGCAAAGTTTTACCTAAAATATATAGTTTCGTATCTATTCATGTTTTTGTTTGTATTTTCACACAAAAAATACTTTGCATGTTTTAGCATTTTAAGAAAATGTTTAATGATCATTCCTAAAAAAATGAAATGAAAAACTCAAAAATATTTTGCATGTATTTTTTTGGCTTTAAAACAAATTTATAGACCCGCTTGTTTTCTTAAAATAAAATTTTTTTGACATTTAATTCTAATTTAATTCTAATGTTTTGGAATAATAGACTCATAGCTAGCCATTACTTAAAAATAAATAATAAAAATAAGAAAGAAACAATGAAAATAAGAATAGTTTTTTTTTTTAAATAAAAACTCTTCAATTCAAACCAAAAATTCAAAAAAAAAAAGGAAATACATATTCACTAACTCCATAATCAAGAATATCGATTTGAGTGATATTCATCAATATTAAAATTAGGAATATCACTAGAATATTCAATAACACCAGAGTTAGAAATATTAAAATTATCTATGCCAAAATTAGAAATATGTTTTTTTTATCATTATTCATTAACACTAGAGCTAGGAATATTAGCACTAGGAATAACAATAACTTTGAACCTTAATATTCATTGGTGCTATAGTTAAGAATATTAAACTGCTTGCATGTTGTACTTGCCAATGCTATAGTTAGAAGTATTTCTTAGTTGAATATTCATTGATACTAGAATCTTGAATATTATGGGCAAACCACTGATACCATAGCACAACAAGCCCTTAGCATTTTAAAACAAAACTAACAATGCAGCCTACTTTAAGTAAGATATTTTAAAAGTGATAGTATATTTCTTTTAGCATAACCAGTCATGTACCATAGAATCTTTTTTAACTAATTAGGGTTGTTAGTGACTATAATACTAGGTGACAACTCTTTAAACTAGACATTTCCCCTCAAAGAACAAGATGTTATATATCTTTTCTTTCCTCTCTCTTTTAAAGGTCGTTGCGATGTCAGATAGCAGTATTTTTTATCATTAAACCTTTGTTAATTCTCTATGATGTCTTCACCATCTACACTTGATTCTTGAATCAAATTATGGTTTAATTTTTCAAGCTTAGGAATTGAGATTATTTCTAGTAGGTCAATCTGAATTACAAACTATAATTCTCTAGTGATATTGGTATAAACAGACCAAAATGGTTCTTATGTTTGGTAACGCCACTTTAGCCTAGCCTAACCCAGAATTCAGTACCTTATTAGTCATGTATAAGTGTATTAACACCATAAATATTACAATAAAGATTCTCTTAATTAGACCAGAGACCTTCATATTATCCAACGTAAGACCTAATTAACAAATTTTATACTAATTGCTATAATAAATAAAAAGCCACCAAATTTTTAACTCAATTGAACAATGGGGATTAAATTCTCAAATGTAAGCAGTGAAAAAACAATGATATTGTCTTAAAATCTTGCTCAATATTTCCAAATTTATTTTCATCCTCGTAGTTTTATCATCTAAACTTCATAAATAAGATTGCTTGCTCTTTGGCCATTTCCTGTCACTTGTTTTCCTCTAAAAACCACATCCTCTTTTCTGACTTTACTTTGATAATATTTCATGAAATGAACCATTAAACTTATACTTAAACATTTTAAAATTTTAATAGCTTTTAATTTCTCATCAACCAATCTATCAAGTCATTAGTAAGTCATTTGGGATAACCTAACTAATCTAGCACAATCCCTTTTAACAAATACTCATTCCTTCATTAATCTCTAATTATCCCTGTAAGGATGATATAATAATTCACGCAACGAACTATGATATAATCACAATAGCTAATTGTACCTTAATATCCAAAACTTTAAGACAATAAATCCTAATTTTGATTAACCAATTAATTAGACTATAACACTTTAAATTCCAAACTTCTCAGAACAATAAAAACACTCTTAATAAACTCCCCATCATGTTTGAACCATTATGTAATACATATTGTTCATAAACAATACCTTTCATATTTGTAATGCTATCGAATCATAACCATGTTTTGATACCAATTATAATGTCTTGTGTCTTTTAATGTGATTTCAACCTTTCCATTAATCATATATATGTAAAGGGGAGTGGAATTTTTTTTTATATTTATATTTTTTTCAGAGTCTCCCTTATGATCAATCACAATATAAAAGTTTACATTGATGACATTATGGTAAAGTTAAAATCCAAATCTACCCACCTAGATGTGTTATGTGTTATCTTTGAACAAGTAAGGATATACGGCCTAAAATGAATCTCTTTAAATATGCATTTAGTGTGTAAGCTACTAATTGTTTTTAGATTTTTAGGGTACCAACAAAGAATAGAGGTGGACAAGAATAAAACACGAGTAAGCATGAAAGCAAGACATCTTTAAAATAAGAAAGAATCATAAAGCTTTATTGGCAATATTAATTTTCTAAGGAGGTTCACTGTAAAATCTACAAGGAAGATTAGACCCTTTATTAAATAGTTAAAATAAAAGAACCCTGACGTGTTTTAATGGATTGGAAAGTAGCATATTGATTTTGAAGGCATAAAGCCTATCTAGCATAACCTCTAGTGTTGGCCCCGCTAAGATTTGGAAAGCCTTTAAGGCTATACATTTTGGTAGTATAATGATCAATTAGTAGAACATTGGCATAAGAAAATGATTCTATGCATGAACATGTTATGTATTACCTCAGTCGTGCTCATATAAGTTGAAGAAAGATATATATCAATGAAAAAATTATGTCTTTGTATTTTTACGCCCTTTTTTTTGTTAAGTTACACTAATATATATTACTAGTTGATGTTTTTGCAATTTGTGAAACAAATTTAATTAAATATATATTATCAGAATCTTTTTTAAGAGATTTTATTGGCAAATTAACATTAGCATTTTCTAAATTTAATCTATATTGTATGACACAAAAAGCAGTTAAAGACCAAGCTTTGACTAAAAGGAGAAATCATATGAAAAGAGGTTGGGATTATGTTTTATTTGTTTATCACTCAAATAATCTTTTAATCAAAATGTTAAGCATTTTATCTTTTAAGAAGGAAAAACTACATAATAAGAACTTAATCATAAAAAAAATGGTATCAACCTTATAAAATTAAGCAAAGTATGAGGATATAAGATCTTGAACTCCAATAAAAGGCTATCTACTCCAAAGCCATACCACAAAAGGAGAAATGATAGTTTTTAGAGAAGGAGATAAAGATAATTTCAAGATTTAGGTGATGGAAAATAGAGAAAATTATAAATAAACTAAGAAAATAAACAGTGCTAAAACTTGTGAAAATATGATTGAAATTACATATATGGGGCTAGCTATCATTTATAATGATTGTGTGACCTTTTATGTATTGGTATAGATTTTGAATCCTATCTAAACATGTGAACCCTAATCTTATATAGATATTGGTATAATCTAAAAAGTCCTTTAAATCCTAATATAAATTAAACTTTTTATCGGTTGATACCAAATGAATCTTAAACTAACCTTATGACTTCTTATTAGTTATTCTATTAAGGACTCCTGCTCTAAAAAGAACTAATCTTTTTGGTTCATCATGTGTATTCAAAATCTTGTGGTCTATCATAACTCTTGGTCGCGTAGTGGATTGCTTCCTAAAATCTTTTAGTCAATCAAGACTCTTTCAACATGGTTGCTTCCACTATATTCGATTGATTATAGCTTGATTCCCTTATTTGTTATGAATAATCATTATTCTTCTATGTTTTATATATGGATGTTTATTTATAGTGTAAACATATTATTATCATTATTATTATTAATATTATCAACTAAAAGAAAATTGAAAGTATTGGTCCCCTAGAAAGTTTCTATTGTCTTGAGTCTCTTGATATTGTTCCCAGGTGTTGGAATTTCCATATAGAATAAAATGCTACTCCAATATTTCCTAGAAAAATATATACATGTAGCGTCAAGTCTAATAAATTTACATGAAATGAGTCTGTGTTTATATCTTTTTATCTTGAAGTGAACATTGTGAAGTAAATAATAAATTAAATACATAATCAAGGTTGATTTAAGATCCCAATTAAATGATATTAAAAAAAAATCAAATATTTTTAGATAGTATTTTATATTAATTTGTTTCCTTATCATTATACTGTATTCTCTATAACAATCCAACAAACTATGTATATAATTCTTTTATTTTAACTTTCTTCACTTAGGTAACTTACAATCCTTTTACTCGTAGCACGAAAATATTTCTTGCAAATCTAAATTATAGTTTGAAAAAGGACAAAAAAAATAAGGAAAAGCACATTAACAAAATATTAAAATAAAATAAAGCATTATAAAAAATTCATCAATATTAAAATGAAACAATGTTTATTCTCCTCTAGTGAAAGATGTTTAATTTTGCTTATGCAAAATTAAAATTACTCATAAATCTAACAACATGATAACTATATGGCAGAATGAAAACGATGGAAACTAATATAGAAATTCTACCAAATTTTATAGTCCTTTCCTATTTTTGATTGAGAAAGATCACTTTAGAGTGATTAACTAGAAGATCAAGTTTGATTCTGAATAAGAAGTCTTTCGCAGGTAACAACAAATTAGTTAGTAAATATGTGATTGATAGAAAAGAGACGTGCTGATAGGAATACGAATTGTATTAGGATTTATATTGTGAGCTCCTAATATGCTATAAGTAACTTAAATAGGGCTCAGAATTATAATCCATATAGGATTTCATCTCTATAACAATATAAAAAAAGTTATTCAATTACTTAAAATAATAGACAGTCTCATATACATAATTTATTTTTGTAATTTATCCTTTATTTATCACACTTTATTGCTTTTTATTTTTTATTTTAAGTTTTTCCTTTATTTATCCCAATTTATTGTTTTTTATTTTTACTTTTTTTGTCTTCATTTTTTCCTTTATTTAATTGTTTCTTTCTTGAATTTTTACCTATATTAGTTTAATTTATCTTACTCTTTCTTTTTAATATATTAAAGTCAAGTTTAGAACCTTGTATTTTATTTGATTTGTGAGCTTGATACTTGTCTCTGCTCAAGATTAAGTTCTTAGCTATTATTTCTCCTTGTTGAAAGGAAGAAACGATGAGCATATAACATATTGATTAGAAAATCAACAATCAATCAATATATTAGCATATGATTGATCATTAAGATTATTTGTTAGGTCAACAGCTTGGTAGGACAAATTAGTTAAGAAACAATATATTAGTTATGATACAAATAGTAGACAAGAAAAAAAGTGGTTAGAATGGATGGTGATCAATCAATCAATGCAATTGATAAAGGTCATCCCTCTGACTACAAGGAATTTAAAAACAATTCACAAACTCAAAGGCTAATGGTGTAACCTTTATCATGTTGGACCCTACCACATCAAACATGCTATAATATGGTCTTCATCATTTAATTTTTCATATTAATAAAAAAAACATATACTAAACAGAATCACAATATCCATATGCAATCTATAATGCTTTTGTATTTTCCAATGTCGTTGCCTATATCAACTTTCAGTTGATATTTTAGTGCTTATTGATATAAAATTTTGATAAAAAGTATACTAATTGCTTTAAATAGTTTATTATAATTAAAATTATCATTCCTACAGGAACAATCTACCTTCTGGATATTAAAATTATTCTAGTCCTAAATTATTTCAAGGCACAAAAAAGATGCATATGTGTAAGAAAATTAACAGATTGGTAAATAAAAATTAAACAAAAACATGATATTAAAATAAATTCATTGATAGGCAAGATACTAAGGTTTCTGATTTACCTAACTAAGCCAAACTGATTCTTAAAATATATTACTAAGAAGCAAATATCATATACAATCTCTCGAGACCAACATGCATAAAAATTCATTTGAATGGTGGTCAATAATTCAAAGTATTAGACACAATGACACACTCAATAAGGATTGATAAATACTGTAATAAAATAACTAAGAAATTTGAGAATGTCATGGAGATGCAATATTAAAGCCTCAACAATAATATGCAACTCATAATAAGATTATTATAAACCATAATCTTTATGGAGAAAGAATAAAAAGCACTAAAAAGAAGACTTTGTTTGAGTTGAATTTTTTAATCATTGACAAACTCTTATTTAATATGATTATTCCTCACCCAATGTTGAATTGTAAATTTCAATGATAAAAAGCCCTAATTTATCGGTTTTGGTTGTTTTCTCTTCTTTAGTCTCCAAACTTCTAGTCTAATTTTCTTTGTCGACTTATTTTGAGAAAATGATAAAATATCTAAATTGTAAGGCTCTCTTTTATATTTCTCCTAACATCAAAATTGAATTGATTGGATATTTGTAGCCAAAATTATGTGTAATTTACCGAGATATGTTTTTGAAATTTCTAGTGAGGAAAGTTCCAATTCTTAGAATAGGCATTTTCCTCCTTTCATTCTTGCCCAAAACATGTACATAAGTTAATCAACCTATTAAAGATTAATTTTCTCATTTAATTGGCTTTCAAATGAGCTTTCTCAATATAATGAACCAAAATCTAATTTGGACCAATGTTTTAGCTAGAGTTTTGAGGATTATATGTTGATTTCTCACTTCAAAGCCCACAACTCTATAAATTTGTTTTTTTCTACATAAAAATAAATAAAGTATATAAAATAGAGAAATTTAAGATGAACTAGAATAAAATTGAAATTAATAATGTGGTAAAAATATATAAAAATCAAGGATATCACTTTAATGCCAACATCATAGCATCATACTTATCTTTTTTAAAGATCTTATGACATGATCAGATGACCATAATCAATTTGGCCAAACCATAATCATTAACCAGTGACTCATACTCTTGGAATGTTTTAAAATTGAAACTTAAAACTAGTTAGCATTCAATTAAGAGATATCTAGTTGGAGATGAAAGTACAATTAACATGACCTATGATAATAATATTGTCATAATAATAATATTGTCATAACCCAATTTTAGATCTCCAAAATTATTTTATAAAAAAATACATTTTTTTATTAAAAAATCCAAAAAATCAAAACTTTAAAATCCAAAAATATTTTCGAAACATAAAGAGATAAGTCATTGAGATATTTAAATGTTGATAGCCCCAAATCAATGAGTCTAAAAAGAGAAACCCAAAAAAAATCTCACAATTCAACCTAGAAGAGAAGGAAAAAAAAACATTCATCCTAGAGAATTAACCATGGAATTTAGAATTACAACTCTAATATATATCAAAATGATGATTTGAATACCTTTCAATGGAGAATTTCTTCTCATTAAATAGAAAAGTATTATCATAATTACAACATATAATCACTATGTACCATATTACAATCACTCTAAATTAGGCAACTATGTACAAGTATTTCCTATCAATAAAACTACTAAATCAAGCAATTAACTATACAATAATATTACATTAAGATATTACAACTAATAAAAAACCTTCTAATCAGTTTTAAAACTCAAAATCAAACTGAATCTAAACAATTTTTATGTGTTCTAATATATTTTTCTCGACATGATTAAAAAATCAAACCACCATCATTGATTTTGTTTTTTGAAAACAAACCTATTTATACGCAGATTAACGTCTCTCCTTTGCTTTTTTAAATAATTTTCTCTTTCTCTATAAGCTTTTAAGAATTAAAATAAAAGAAAAATAAAGTTTAGAACCAGATTGTAAAATACTAAAACTTCAAGAACCAAATTGAACTTTTCAAGTAAAAGCAATAGAACAATCCAAAGTTTTATAAGAGGCGCTACTTTTTTCCATGGTAAAATGTAGGGGTGTTAAAAAAAAATGAACAACCGAGAAAACCAAAAAACCAAAGAAAAATTAACTGAGAAAACCGAACCGAGATGAAAAACCAATTAAACCGATTTTTAAAACCATAAAATCTTGTCGGTTCGGTTCGGTTCCGTTTCGGTTTTAAAACCGAAACCGATGAACCGAACTGAGCCAACCAAAAAAACAAAAGGGATATAAATACTGCAATTAACCTAACCCTAACAAATTACCCCGCCCTCCATTCTTCATCTCAAAACTGATAACACAAAAAGCCGTCGCCCTCCACTTTCCATCTCAAAACTCAAAAGCTAAGTCATCCACCCATATCTCCATCTCCTTGGCTTCTTTTTTTATTTCTACGCAACATCTCCATCTCTTTTGTGCAAGCCGAAGAAAAACCCACATCTCCATCTCCTTGGCTTCTCTTTTTATTTATATGCATCATCTCCATCTCTTCTATGCAACCCATATCTCCATCTCTTCTGCGCAAGCCAAACAAAAATCAACATCTCCATCTCTGTGGCTTCTCTCTTTATTTCTACACAAGTTGTCGGGAAGATCTAGTTCATCTTCTTGTTAAATGAGTAAATGAGAATAGAGACAATGAAAATACTTCTGGTTTTTAATGTTGTTTGCATTGGCCTGCTGAGCACGCTAAAAAACAACTTCCATAGCAAAAACTAATGATAATTTTAAATGTGCAACTTTAGATTGGTGGCCTAGTGAAAAGTGTGATTACAGCTACTGCCCATGAAAAAAGGCTAGCCTCTTCAATCCAGTTTGTTCTTTTCTTTTGTTTTGTAAATTTCTTTACCAGCAAATATTCTTATTAATCGGGATGCTAAAACTTTTAGGGCTTTGCTATATTTACAGGATTTAAACAACAAGATTCTAGCTAAACCAAAAAAAAAACCCGTATATGATAGGATTGGATTTCTCGGTTTTATGGCAAAAAAAAAAAGAATTTCACCGAACCGAACCAGTTCAATTTGAACCGGTTTTCGGTCCAGTTTGATTTAAATTTTTCAAAATTTAAATTACTCAGTTCGGTTGGTTTTTGTAGTCTAAACCAAACCGTACCAAATCATAAACAGCCCTAATAAAAAAGCAATGTCGTTTGGCTTACAATGTCATAATAATAATTTGCAATTGCAATCACACTCTTGAGCGCAGTTCTTGCAGCCAAAGGGAGGGGTGATGGAGTTACCTGCTACATATTTTCGTATTATTAGTTTTCAAGTTATTATATTTTATTGTCAAACAGTTTTGGATGATAGATTAAATGTAATGTTCTCTAATTTTCTCTCCTCTAATCCTCTCTCTTCTCCTCCTCCATCTCCATCTCCATCTCCATCTCCACCTCCTCCTTTCCTCTTCCCTGTTTTCCTTCTTATCTCTGCACTACATCAGATAGTTCGCATGTGCTCGTCAGATTTCCTCTGTAACAATAAACAGATCAGGTTAACAAAAGGATATGAAAATGTCTTCAAAAACTAAATAACTTTGCCTCAAGCAGGAA
>Ga0325403_1003646_pt1 | contig 14100 bp, 11 predicted proteins | sample PopdelMetagenome_19_FD_205665 | JGI IMG/M metagenome (GOLD analysis project Ga0325403, IMG submission 205665) | Populus deltoides microbial communities from Bellville, Georgia, United States - Xylem-PdKOR-R4 | ecosystem: Host-associated > Plants > Phyllosphere > Stem > Wood/Secondary xylem...
TAACAAGTTCATTGATTTTTTTTAGAAGGGCTAATTACACTACCATAAAATTGATAAACACCAACTGAATATTTTATCGGTGTTTAAGCTGTATTCTATCAAAATTTAAATTACTGATAGATTTGCTAATTAAAACTTATCATCGAAAAGTTTGTCATCAAGAATTTCAATTCCATTAGTAATTCACTAAGTAAAGTAACTTACCAATGGAAACACTAATAGAATATTCACGCCAAAAAAAAAATATTTGCCGACCATTTTTCTATTGGATAATTTATCGGTATATATTACTTGTCGCGGGGGGCGCGACGTCGTCTGGCGACGACGGAGGCTCATATCGTGCCTCCTGATGAGGTTTTGTGTGTTAGGAAGGGTTTTTAATCATAAAATTATGATTAAGGTTCAAGAGTCGCCACCTAGTATTATGGTCACTAGGAACCTATGGTCTGCGAGAGTCTGGGTAAGGGACTGGTTGTGCAAGGGGAAGATGCATCACCCCCAGTGCACCCTACCTAAGGTAAGCTGCATTGTTGTTTGATTGTTTTTCTAGGTCGAGTTTCTATTCGTTGGTCTTTTCTAAGGTTCAAGGCAGATCTCCCTTCATGAGGAAGTCTCTACCTTATCGGGTTAAATCCTAATCGTTCTAAAGTCTGAATTTTAGCACCTTGTATCTTTAATATCTGAGGGTGTACTTTATCATGTAATTTAACACCCCACAAATATTAAAGTCTACATCTAGACCCTAAAAAAGATTGGAAATTTTTTGACATGTTGGCCAAATCCTAATGGATAATCATAAACCAGTTACGATATCCATCTTTGGATTTTTAAACATGAAAAAGATGCAATTTCTTTTTTTTTTTGTGAAAAATATGCTTAAAAAAAATTTAGGATTTGGCCGTATGCATGAAAACAATTTTTTTTTATGAAATATCTCGAAGGAAGAAGAAGAAGGGAGGAGGGAGGCTTACCTGGCGTTGAGGGAGCTGGCGTCCTGACCGGTGGTGCACGGTGTGGCTGCGGTGGTGAGGCCAGTGGCTGGCTCTGGTCACCGCTGGAAGAGGAAGAAAACAGAGGCCTGCGAAGGAGAAGGGAAGCTCGCGGTTGGAGTTGTCAGAGTGGCTGGAGAGAGAGCTGCTACCCTGGCTGTCTTTGGGAAGGAAAAGGGCTTCTGGGCAAGGTGTTGGCCGCTGCTTCTGCTGTTGCTGTTGTTGAGGCTGGTTACAGTGGCAGAGAAGAAGATTTTTACAGAGGAGAGAGAGAGAGAAGTGGTGCAACCACCACGTGAGATGGTTTGATGGCTACTGGAGGTGGGGATGATAGAGTGAAGACGGGTGATGAAGATGGTGGTGGCTGAAAGCCACGGTGGGGAGAGAAGGCAGAGAAAAGATCGGTTGCAGGAAAAATGAGCAGGGAAGGCTGGTTTTCAGCCAACTTTGAGTTCGATTTTCTCCTCCCTCAGGCCATCAACTACGCCTCTATTTATAGTCGGTGGAAGAGGGCAATCTTGTCTACATTGGGGAAAAATTTCAGCCCTTAATTCTATTGAGAAGGATCCTAACCGTTGGTTCAAAGTAGCCTCCCTGAGTTGTCAAATCTGCAGGAAAAGGCTGCCTGAGTTGACCTCTTCACGCCGTCGCCGGTGTCGCTGTGCTGTCATTCATCCTGAACCGTTCACATGGGGTTGTAGACGAACTGCAGGGGATCCTTTACGTGCAAGTTTTGTTCTATTTGATGGAGAAAACAAGCATTAAATGCACCTGCAAATAAGGCTCCCACGCTGTTTCTTTTGAGTAAAACGGGAAAGACAATGAACAGTGACCAGATGAAGCATCGTCTGGTCCCCTCCTTTTTTTCATATACAAAACGGCACCGTTTTGACTGAATTAGGGATTTAATCTGATTTTCAATTCAGTCCTCCAGCTTTCAATTTCTTGCAATTAAACCCCTAATTGACCATAAACTTTGGATTTAATGCAATTAAGCCCCTGATGAACTTTAATTGCAGCCCCGAAGTTACGCGCCTTTTACAATATGGTCCTTGGTCTCGGATTTTGTTAATTTAACCCCTAATTGACCATTAAACTTTCAATTTCTTCAATTTCACCCCCGGTTTTTGTCAATTGAATCCCCATAGTTTGCCGCCTATTGCAGAATGGTCATTGGCCTCGGATTTGTTCAATTTAGCCCCTAATTCACCCTAAAACTTTAATTTTCTTGCAATTTGGCCCCTAATTTCAATCAATTAACTTGGTAAAAATTAAATTTGGTTTCTTAAAATTCCAATCTTCTCAATTAAGCCCAAATTAGGCTCCCAAACTTAATTTTTCACCAATTAAGCCCTAAATAAAATTAATTTGACCAATTTAAAGTATAATTAAGTCCTTGCACTTAATTAAATCCTTTAATTGGACTCAAATTAATTCTTAAACATAATTAAAATTTAATTTGGCCCATGATTAAATCAAATTGGCCTATTAAAAATGTAATTATGTTATTGGACTTAATTGTTTTGCAAATTCGTCCAATAATAATTTAATTTGACATTGAATTTGCATTTTTCTCCATTCTTGGGCATAATGAGGTACAATTAGGCCTTGAATTTCCTCCAAAAATTGCAGTTTGATTTCCCGGCCTGCTTTCTCCACGTTGCCAGCTTTTATTTTATTTTATTTTATTTTTATTTTGAAAAAAAAGTGAATTTTAGGGAATAAACCAGAATTGGGTTATGACATTACTGATGGACTAACCATCGACAATTGATCGTCTATCATCGACATAAAAATTTTCTCAATGATTCTATTGGTAATATCAAAAAATTTCACAACTTTTTGTAATTCTCCAACAAAAATTCATCGATATCACCGATGAAATCACTAACAGAATTTTAATGTTTGTCTGCAATTCTATTGGTATTTTAGTAATTTTCTTTTTTAATACATGCTTATTTAGATTAAACAAGTTGATATTAAACAACTAAATTAATTGATTATTAAGCTCATAACTCTTTGTAATTCTCCAACAAAAGTACATTTATATAACCAATGAAATCACTAACAAAAGTTTTATGGTTGTCTGCAATTCTGTTGGTATTTTAGTAATTTTCTTTTTTAATACATGCTTATTTGGATTAAACAAGTTGATATTAAACAACTAAATTAAATTGAAGAATATATTTTATATTATTAATTTAATCATAAAATCAATTATAAATATCGTAATACATTAGAAATAAGTTGAAGGTGGAGGGGGAGGGAGAAAAATTACCTGGAGGTCCATGAGTTAAAGGATAATTAGCCGATAGGTATGTCATCATCTGCTCTCATAAAATACTTTGCTGTTCTTACTCCACCTCTAGTTCGACCTTCAGATTAACCTTCGTAGCAGCAACTTATTCTTGAACCAACTTTTGAATGACAAGTGATGGCTATTTTAAGGTGGATTGTGGTGTGCCTATGATCAAGGCACTACAACTCACTTTCATATCTCAGGACTTATTCATGGAGATACTGTAAATCTAATTTATATTGAGTTCATTAGTAGCTCCAGCCTCCAATCATAACTCTAGATCGTATTCCATATGGGTTGAAGGGTCATCTTTGTGTTTGGTATGCATTTTAGCGTTATATGTTTTCTACATAAAAAAACAAGTCAAAGTTATTGACAAAAAAAATTATTCCAAAAAATATTCAAAAGATTTCAAAGTTTACTTACAAAAATTGTCTTGGCTCGACTGTCCGTGAATTATTACATCCCTTTTTGTCTATCCTTCTTTTATATATGTGTTTCCGTAAATAACTTCATCTGAGTTGGCTCAAGCTCAAGTTGTGTCATTCATTAATTTCTTCTTTAACTCTTTGTCATTATTTAACCATTTTAACGTTCATCACTAATTCCATTGGTAATACCAAATTTTAAATTACCATGAGATATTTTTTATTTTTTAATTATTTTTAATTTTTTTCGGTGATTCTATCTAAATTTTTTGTTTTTTTTTCATCTACTTATTATAATCTCCTATCCAACCTAATCATACAACAACAACACTAATCATATTCAACAACAACTTATTAAAACCACAACATAACAATAAATCATTTATAAATATAAAAAATATAATGCATTATGCTTCATAAAGCGAAAACAAATTTTTTTATTACGTAATATGAATTTTATTACATAATCATGTTTTACATATAAAATTAATTCAAATCCTCATCTTTATTTTCATCATCATCATGTCCATCATCCTCTTCTTTTTTTAATTGAATTTGGTCGATGTCTTCAATTTCATTAACTTTTGTATGTCCATCGATACTTAATATATCACTTAACTCATCAACATGGATATAAGTATTCTCAGCAATACAAAAATAAAAATTTCACCCTATAAAAAATTCTCAACATGGATATTAGTTGTGCAACATCCTATTAGCTATACATTTCAAGAAGTTCTTTATGTTATTTTTTGTATCGATGATGACTTAGACCTCTAGTGGCAATAAAAAAAAGCTTTGCAACCATTTATTAAGTTGAAGGCCTTATTATTTTCTATATAGTATGGACAAATTAATTTTATGTATTTACTCCATTTCAAAACCATCTCATACACAGGAAAATCATTTATAGTCCACATTAAAGTTGCTTCATTTAAAATTTTTGTTTTTTTGAGACATTATGGGTCAATACCACAAATGACCATAACTCACTCAACTCATCAATTAACAATTGAAGACAAACATCTATTCCCTACCTAAATTGTAAGAACCGGGTATGACCGTAGATAAAAACATAAATCCTAGCCTTAGACACATCTTCAGGGGCAGGTGGTAAATTGTTAGTAAGACCGGCTAACAAGAATAGGATGTAGCAAAGAACTCAAATAGATGAAACCCATATATACACAAACCAAAACATACTTTTCATGGTTTCATTGAAAACTGAGGATGCATCCTATTAAATTGTTTCTAAGTTTCATAATTGAAAGGGCCATAATTGAAAGGGTGAACCATAGCATATGAATGGTGTCATGTCATATGCTCAATAGTTTTTAGAGACATAAATAACCTTTGCAACCTAGGAGTTATTGGAAAGTATCTCAGTTTTTTGTATGCGATAAATGTCATTTCTTTACCAATATTGAGTTTATATTGAGCATGCCCACAAGTTTTGCCCTTGGTAAAATTTTCATCTTCATCGTAGTACAACATGCAAAAATTAAGGCACATATCAACTTTTTGATATCTTAAGCCAAGGGGTTTCATAATGGATTTTGCAGTATATAAGTTCTCTTTCAGCCTATTTCCTTTAAGTAAAATGATTTTCACTCATTTGATGATAGAATCATTACTAGCCTTACTCATAATCTAACTTGATGGTAAATACTTATAAAATGACCGATAATTTATTATGATTTGTGCACCCATCTCATTATGGTTCATTGAAATCTTTCAAAAGTTTAGAAAATCTAGCTACATCAACATTTGGTTCTTCATCGACATATGAACTTTCACATTGCAACCATCACTATACTCACATAACGATATTATTATTATCATTTATAACTCCATGTATGTTGCTAGAACTAAAAGTTGAGCTAACTATCATTTCTAATATGGTCTCGTACAAAACATAAAGTTCTTTGTGTGCATACCAACACAAGTATTTTCTCTATAAACCCTTTTTTTAGAAGTTGCATCATCATAACATCCAATTGGTGGAACTTTTTATTTTTACACTTCACACATGAACATCTAATTCCGTCTCCACTAATATTATTCAGATTAAAAGGTATAAATAAATAAAACCCTCAACCTCTTTATAATAATCTTCTATATATAATAACCCTAGGGGTGAATCTCGATACATCTAAGAACGATCATCTATTACTTATGAAACCTATATAGAATATTGATGATAATATTTATTAATAATATAACCATTAATTCAAAATTCAACTTTGGTAATTAAAAATGAATTCTCAATCTAATAACTAATTATTATTTGTATAAAAATTGAATGTTGCGTCCAAATATGAACTAAACAATAAATCAAATTAACAAGTATTCGGTACCCAACTAATTATTTATCGTTTTTTTAATTCAAACTTATTCAATCTAAATTAATATCATTTAATTATTATCAATTCCATAAAAAAAATAATTTTCCCTAAATTTCCAACTTAACAATAAAATTGGTAAAATACGATTGGAAGTCATTAAATAACTTATCATTTCTTTTAATATAACACATCTAAATTACAAAATCAAACTCAATTTCATTAAATGACAAACAAATTCAATTTCCTCCAAATCCCAAACAAATCCTAACATACATATAATACTTTAATACAATAAAATTCTCTAGGAAAAGGTTGTAAAACATTTAAATGTACAAGTAAACTACAAATACTACACAAAAATATCAATAAATTAACCTAAAACATAAATGAATAGGTTTGTTTACTTAGGGTAGAGAATATTTAGAAAAAATTGAACCAAAATAGTGATGCTACTAACACTACTAAGTGTTGGGGTGACCAAATTTGTAAGGATGAGACCTAAATTTATGCACATGTTATAATTGTAGTCCTAGAATAATCAAATAGGGACTTGATTAATTAAATTTCTAAAATTATCCATACATAAAATGTGGATATTATTTAAAGGGTAAATAAATATTTTTATTTATTTATAGGGTTTTTAGGATTCCCTATAAATATAAAACTATACCTCTTAACTTTTATGAGTTTGTCTTTTAGATAAAAAAAACTATGTAAGGCACAAAATAGAAAACTAACACTTAAGGAAATGTAATCCATCTTTTTTAAATATGGATTTAGAAGATTTCTCACTAGTGGTTCGTGTGGATTACCGTTGGAGGCTAGATAATTGGATGACTTGTGGTTATTGACAACCCAGCTTTTAAAAAATTATTCAAAGTCGGAGAAGATCAGATCTTGAGATAATAAATCTCTAAACAACTCTAGATTAAAGGGATTCTAGGAACTATTATTTATTTTATTGTTTTCGCTTCAAGTATAATGTGGAAGAACCCAACACTTTGAGCAATGCTAAATATATTTGGCCTTGGGTCACCAATCCACTATGCTTCCTTCTCTCCTTTCCTAGTAGTCTATTTATATTAGTTGGAGCCTAGAGGACCTCCGGGCATCAGGCCTTGCTACTTATTCCTAATGCACCCATGTTCTTCGGATAGGTCTCTTAATTGTTGAGAGGATTCCCCAAAAGTAAGCAATATATAAAGCATATCCAGTAAAACTTACAAGTAAACTAGATAGATATAGAGATGGGACTACGATTGCTATTTCAATTATTATATAATAAGCAAACAAAAATAAGAATTTCCATACCACAATGGATCTATGATCGTAACAAATAAGGCGTAAAAGAAATGAGTCTTGGTATTTGTTTTGACTTTTGCTAGCACAGAAATAATATATGGATTTGAATAGGGCGAGCGTAGTTTACCATAGTAGTGGAGAGATTTAAAAGAGCTAACATAAACTCTTCCCTCTCTCCTTTATTAGGCGAGAAAAAGTCCATCCTTATGGATTAGCCAGATTATAGAGAATTAGATGAACTGACTTTCTCCCATCATAGAATTCCGAGATGCTAATTTACATAGATCATTTTTAAAGGAAAAAATGTCCGTCGAGGCACCTGCAACCATAAGACATTTGCATGATGCGAAGAATCATTCGCCCAAAGAGACATGAACAACTAGACAAAACCCGATAACCTAACCACAGTAAGGTCAAGCATGAAAATTAAAACATGCCTTCTAATAGTTGAACAAATTTTTTTTAAAAAAAAGCAAAGAAAAAACATAGAACAGACCAAGAACAAAAAAAAAAAAGAGGTTGAAAACAACGCCTTCTTAGACGACAAATGAGTAAATGCATGCAGTCCTGAAAGGATGGACTTGGATGAACTAACATATAAAGAGTTCGCTAACAGTTTCTTCGCAGAATGTCAAACATAAAATACAAAACATAGCAATGATGACAACCTGAGTTCCCTCTAAGAAATCCAAAAAGATGCAAACAGATCAAACAAAGACCAATCTAGATTGAAATCCCCTTTTAAACGCAAAATCATAGCCAAAAAATGCAAACAACTCAACATATCATAAAAACAACCTCGTCATTTCAACCTCAAGACCAATAATCAACCATGCAAGCAAGCAAAAAAAAGGCAAAGACAGAGCATAAAACCGAAAAGAAAAAAAAAAGCATGGCAACGAAAAAAAGGGATAAGAAAATCTCAAAAAGACCAAGAAACTATCATAAAAATACACACAGAGTATGCCTCTTATCATAGCCAAATCACATTTAAATGGAAAAGAAACAAGACTAGAAAGAAAAGAAAACCAAATTCAAGTAGCAATTTATATGGCTGCAAGTTGCTTTCTACCCACCAGCGTCTCTTTCGAAGAGAGAACTGAACACCGAGACTAAGTACAAAAAATAAAAACCAGAATGCCAACCAAGTGGATGCTAACAGCACTCCCAAGGATGATCAGTGCAACATACATTGATGTATATTGATGGTTGTTGAATCCTAAAGCAAAATGGAGACCCACTACTGTCAATCAAAGACAGGTCATGAGATCCCTAAAGTATTCCCACCACCAACAATCCTCGTTGATCTAGCATGGTCACACAACCATCATAAAAACCCTAACCTGGCCTCAAGCCGAGTGTTACGAACCAGGATGAATAGTAGCGGGAAAAAGATATTTTCAAACAAAAAAGGAACACTGACAAAACGATGGCGTTTTGATAATAGTGCTCACTACCCTTCAGCTTACATGCACCGTTTAAATAAAACCATTACAGCACCAGCCTTGTGTCAATTACTGTTGTTATTTCTGTTAGTTGTTACTATAGTGAGAGCCTCGTGTGGCTATTCTAGAATCTACTCTTCGTTACTATATCTGTAGTAATTCATGTAACAGAAGAGATAACAAAATATAATACAATCAACGTGTTTCCTTCTTATTCTCTCTTCTCTCTTCACATCCCTTCCTCAATCCTTCTGTTATTCATCATGCTCTTATGTTAGTTAGAAAGGCTCTAGCTACTCTAACTAATCAATTGGGTTTTCTTCTAATTGGTTCTCTCAAGATTCAACTTGCAACAAGTGGTATCAGAGCCGCTGATCTTCAGACTTCAGCTATACCATTAGACACGAGGTTCTAAGATCTTAAGAAGTTGGAAGATTCTTTCAAGGTTGCAAACAAGGAACAATCGATGCTACATGAGCATGTTTTAACCTTGTTGGAAACCTATGGACAACTATTACACTACCAAATTGACTCAAGATAATAAGATTGAGGAGCTCATCAATGGTATAACCTACCAACAGACTACTCTCCTACAGAGGATGCAGACGACTGCGATGGAGCATAGCCCTGCGAAGGATTACCAGGACATACAACATGGAGGTTCTACTTCAAAGACAAACGATTTTGGCGTAGAGGGGTAACATTCCTATAAGGTACATAAACCTAGAAGAGACTTTCCATGTTTTAATGGGGAAGATGTTCACAAATGGTTGTATAAATGTAATCAATATTTTGACATGGAAGAAATTAAAGGAGCAGAAAAGGTTAAGTTGGCTTTTTTTTTTATTTAGATGGAATGGCTTTATACTGGCATCAAAATGTTACACGGAGTCTAGGGGGTTAGGAGGCTACGTGGGAAGAATACACTAAGGCTTTGTGTGGTCGGTTTGGTGGCCAACAAAACCCCCTTAAAGAGCTGATGGAGTTAAGGCAGACTGGTAGCTTGGAGACGTATATTCAAGATTTTGATATCCTTTGGAACAAGGCCGACATTGGTGAGAAACAGGAAATGGTGTTTTTTTATCAGAGGACTGGAAATAGAGATTAAGAATCCAGTTAAAATGTTCGACCCTAAAGCCCTTAAGCAAGCCTACAATCTCGCTAGACTGCAAAATAATACTCTGGCTTATGGAAGATCACTCTTCCCACCACACCAAACACAACACCAATACACTTCCCAAGTTCTGCCTCACTCCACCTCTTTCAAACAAAACACACCTCTACCATATTCAAGACATCCAGCACCTCAAACCCTTAACACCTTCAAACCACGACACAATGGCATACTACTCACTCTAACAACACACTCCTCACAAAAATCAACCAGATAAATACGACCCAGAGACTTAGAAGAAATAAGGGTCAAAGGACTATGTTTCTGGTGTGATAAATGTTTTATTCCAAGTCACAGATGCAAAAACAAGCGATTATACTCTTTATGCATAATTGAAGATTATGAGGATATTGTCGACACAAAAGGGGAAGTAAATACTGTTGAACACAACTCACTCACCCCTCATATTTCTCTCAATGCTCTGGAAGGGATGATGGGTTGCCATACATTAAGAGTAACTGGGAAGGTTGACAAACACCCTATATATATCTTGATCGATTCTGGCAACACCCATAACTTTCTCAATAGTATGACTGTCAACAAGCTACAATGTCTAATTACTCCCATCAGAACCTTGGTGGTAGAAACAACAAACGAAGGTACTATGCACTGCTCAACCATGTGCAGGGACTTTAAATAGAGAATGCAAGGAGTAAATTTTGAAGCGGATGTATTCATTGTTGATTTAATCAACTGTGACATGGTTTTAGGTATCAAATGGCTAACAACGCTAGGTAATATTGCATCCAATTACAAGGATCTCTGGATGTACTTTAAATGGCACGATCAAGACGTATTACTCAAGGGCACTGACTGCACCAAGGTACAAACAATTGAGTTAACACAACTTAATAGCTTGATGGTTAACCCTACTCAGTTAGCAGGTATGAGTCTCTGTAGTTTGATACCCCTTGAGGAAGATAACATGGGTATACACTCTATGTCACTCCTAACCATAAGCAATCAAAAGAAACGGGCATCCATGGGAGAACTACTGGAGTGTTACAAGGAATTATTCAGGGAATCTAAAGGCCTGCCTCCAATTAGAACGTACAACCACACTATTCCAGTGAAGGAAAGAGCTCAAGCTATCAACCTCAGACCCTACAGATACTCTGGAGTGCAAAAAGATATACTGGAAAAAATAGTGGAGGAAATGCTTAAGTCTGGAATTATCCAACAGAGCAACAACCATTTTGCTTCCCCCGTTGTTTTGGTTAAGAAGAAGGATGGGTCCTAGAGACTCTGTGTCGATTACAAGGCTCTCAATCAACTTACCATCAAGGACAAATTTCCAATACCTATAGTAAACGAGTTATTAGAAGAGCTGGGGGCAACAGTGTTTTCAAAGGTGGACTTACGATCTGGTTACCACCAGATTAGAATGACTCCTCGGGATGTATTCAAGACAATATTTCGAACTCATAACGGCCATTATGAATTCTTGGTAATGCCATTTGGGCTTACCAACGCCCCTGCCACTTTCCAAAGCTTGATGAATGAAGTATTCAGGAAACATCTTAGGAAGTTTGTGTTAGTCTTTTTTGATGATATTCTGATCTACAATCAATCAATGACCGAACATCTGAAGCATTTACAAATAATATTTGAGTTACTTATAGGGCATCAGTTGGTGGCTAAGAGCAACATGTGTGCATTTGGTATTCCTTAAGTGGAATATTTGGGGCATGTAATCTCCAAAGAGGGAGTAGCTACCGCCTCTAAAAGATTTAAGCCGTTATGGACTGGCCAGAACCTCAAAATGTCAAGCAACTATGAGGATTCTTAGGCCTTATTGGATACTATCGCAGGTTTGTCAAGAACTGCGGATCCATTAGCAAGCCACTCACCCAGTTACTAAAGAAAGATGCATTTGCCTGGCAGGAAGATGCACTCGAAGCCTTCAGAAACCTAAAGAAGGCCATGAACCAGCCCCCGGTTCCCTCCCTGCCTGATTTTAACAAACCTTTTATGGTTAAAACAAATGCATCAGGATCTGGTCTAGGTGTTGTACTTATGCAAGAGGGACACCATATCGCATTCATCAGCAAATCCTCGAGACCTAGACAACAAGCGTTATCGACCTATGAAAGAGAGATGTTGGCCATTCTACAGGCAGATACCAAGTGGAGACACTATCTTTAGGGAAGACATTTTATGATCAGGACAGATTATGTTAGCCTCAAATACTTACTGGCACAAAAGGTATCCTACCCCTCTCAACACATCTGGCTAGCCAAGCTTTTAGGCTTTGATTACGATATTAAATACAGAAAAGGAAAGGAAAATATTGTTGCTGATGCTCTGTCTTGGTGCACCAGTAGTGAGGTGTTCTCCCTTCCACTGTCCACCATTTCGTCCAACCTGTTAGAAAAAGTTCAGGCATACTGGGTGACATATAATAACTTATTAGAGATCATAACTTAGCTGAAACAGGACCCTAGTTTACACCCACTTTATGCATAGGTGAATGGACATCTATACAGAAAGGGCAAACTGGTGGTGGGCAATGACCCTGACCTGCAGGGCAAACTAATCTCACTCTATCATGACTCTACCATAGGAGGCCAATCTAGTATTACTGTCACTTCCAAACGGTTGGGATCACTATTCTATTGAAGGAAACAACAAAAGAATGTGCGAGCATATGTGAGGGAGTGTCACTCCAGTCAAAAAAACAAAAGCGAGAATGTCCTAACACCAGGTTTGCTTCAACCTCTCCCTATACCCCGGGCACCGTTTGTGGACATCAGTATGGACTTCATTGAAGGGCTACCGAATTCCAAAGGGAAAAATATGGTGTTAGTCATGGTAGATAGGTTCAGCAAGTATACCCATTTCATTGCTCTATCCCATCCTTATACAGCTGCCACAGTAACAAATGCTTTCATGAACAACATCTACAAACTACACGGCTTACCTGCCTTTATAGTCAGTGACAGACGGGAAAACAGAAGTGGTGAATAAGTGCTTGGAACAATATTTGAGATGCATGACAAACAAGACACCAGATCAATGGTCTAAATGGTTGCCCCTAGCCGAATGGTGGTACAACACTAACTATCACTCCTCTATCAAGTCTACTCCTTTTGAAGTTCTATATGGCTAGGCCCCTCCAATCCATATACCTTTCTTTCCTAAGGATTCTAATATAGACGTTGTTGATAAAAAATTAACACAAATGGAAGACATGCTCAAGACTATTAAAGACAATCTCAAGCTAGCTCAACACCGTATGATTCAACTAGCAAACAAGAAGCGCAATGAACGCATCTTCAAGGTGGGGGACTAGGTTTATTTAGAATTACAACCCTACAGACAGCAAACGGTGAGCAGGAGGGCTTCACACAAGCTGGCAGCCAAGTGCTACGGTCCTTATCAAGTTATTGAATGCATAGGGGCGGTAGCATATCGGCTAGGCTTGCCCAGTTGAAGTGTTATACACCCAATGTTCCATGTCTCCTAATTAAAGCAATATGTGGGGCATAAGATAGTATATGACAACTTACCTGCCCAAAACATAGAGCCAGGGTTGCAACCCTAAGCCATTCTTGACAGAAGAATGGTTAAACATCGCAATCAAGCGGCAACACAGGTCTTAATTCACTGGAAGACCCTGTCATCATCTGAAGCCACCTGAGAATTTACTGATGATCTTCTCTTAAGGTACCCACAGTTGTTCCTTGAGGACAAGGAACATTTTTCAAAAGGGGGAAGTGTTGTTATGAACCAGGAAGAACTGTAGCGGGAAAAAGAGATTTTCAAACCAAAAAGGAACACTGACAAAACGATGGTGTTTTGATAATAGTGCTCACAACCTTTCAGCTTACACTGTTTAAATAAAACCATTGCAGTACCAGCCTTGTGTTAATTACTGTTGTTATTTCTGTTAGTTGTTACTATAGTGAGAGCCTCATGTGGCTATTCTATAATCTACTCTTCATTACTATATCTGTAGTAATTCATGTAACAGAAGAGATAACAAAATATAATATGATTAGTACTTAAAAGTGCATTTTTATCAAGGTTTTATATCATCATTTTGCACTTGAAGTATCAATAACTCCTTAACTAAAGCATGTTTTATAATAACATATCTAATAATATAAGATACCTTT
>Ga0325403_1003647_pt1 | contig 14098 bp, 13 predicted proteins | sample PopdelMetagenome_19_FD_205665 | JGI IMG/M metagenome (GOLD analysis project Ga0325403, IMG submission 205665) | Populus deltoides microbial communities from Bellville, Georgia, United States - Xylem-PdKOR-R4 | ecosystem: Host-associated > Plants > Phyllosphere > Stem > Wood/Secondary xylem...
TGGGGCGGGGGTGGAAAAGAGAGCAAAGCAAGACATTGAAAAGGATGACACATACTTCCAACACCACCGACTGATGTGATAAGTCATATCTGTAGCTTTCATGACAAAGTGATGATGTGTCAATTGTATGTGCAATGTAGTGAGAACAACCTGGATTCCTGGTTTCTCTGTGTCTAGCTCATTTTCAATCTCGTGCAGAAACTTATCTCCAATTTGATTTAATTTCTAGTTAGATTTACAATTAATCATGCAAGCGATTTGTGGTAATTAATGGATTAGTTTGTCTCTTCTCAAACTAACATGTGAATAGTTATGAACATTTTCTTTCAGTCAAATTGTTTATTGCATAGCGGGAATCAATCATGAATCTTGGTAAAAATGTCACCTTGAGATAAGACATGATAAAAATGTTCGAAATGGATAAAGATAGGTGAAAGATTAAAATTAGAAATATTTTTATTATGTGGTTGTCAAATAATAATATAAATAATATCTTAAAATTTATTTAATAATTTAAACTATTGGGTTGAGATAGTTGTTTAATATGATATTAAATCAGCTTTAATGGCTAACTAATCATGAGTTCGAATATCATCATTTCTATTTATTTGATAAAAATTAAACGCAAGATAATGTGAGACTATATAATTTTCAAGACCAAAAAGCTTTAACTTTAGAGGGTATGTTAAAGAATAATATAATTATATTTTAAAATCTCATCTAACAGTTTAAACTATTAGATTGAGATAGTTTTTATGAAAACAAAGATATAAAAATAAATTTATTTTAAAAATAATTCTAGAATGATTTCTTTTCCTTTTAAACATAAAGAATAGAGCAATCATGTTTTCTATGTCCCAACAAACAATAACCAAATATATTTTATAAATTTTCATCTATATAATTAAATATAGTTTCATGTATCAAAGTTACTGAAGTCACTAAATGATTTATTCAAGCAATAAAAAAAGAAAAACCATTTACTTTAATACAAAAGAAATCATTCAAATTCAACTAAGCTAAAAGTATATGAAATTAATTTCAGCAATGAAATTCATAGTTATCATATAATAGGGAATTAATTATATTACTAGGTAGATATGCTTCTGGACAATGTCTAACAATTTTATGAATTTATATGATAATGATTTTAATTTTTTATTAATCAAACAAGTTAATACGATCGCGAGTACGTACTCTATTAATTCATCAGTACGTATACCTTGCGCCTAAACAATATTATTGGATAGCGTATATTAATTGACAATCCTACAGCACATAATTTCTTCATAAAGTGCATGCCCTCATACAACAATCAGAAAGAACTTTCTATGCACATTAGGGTTTAAGCAAGGTGGGTTTTTCCCCATTCTCATAGAAAGTGGAGATGGATGAAACGTGGGGATGCGGAAATGTGATCAGTTCTGCGTTCAAATTAAGACGTTAACAAATAGAAAGGAAATTCATTAAAGTTGATATATCACATGGACATGGTCTGCTAGCCGCCCATAACACTGCTAACCCTTTTCTCCTTTTCCCTATTTCTTTCTTTTTTTGCATGCTGTTTTAAGCCCTAGAAAGAAAAGCTTTTATGGTTTTTACCAATGTCATTTTCCTGATCTTACACTAGATTGATGCGGCAATGGTTTCCACAAATATGATCGTTAATCTCCTTGCCAGAGTGGGATTGATTTGACATCTTCTACCTTTCCATCAAAACCAGAGCCAACCAGCCTTTTGGTTCAACAAAAAGAAAAGATGGAAATTTTGCACCAATGCAGAAAGAAGTGGCCCAACTTGCTTTGGGTAATACGTGTACATGACTCGGCATCCAAATTCAAGTCCCTACATTGAAATGTTTAAGAAATTCAGTCTAAAATCTCACAGACAAACGAATTTCACCGACCAACAAATTATCAATATTCTGGTGCAAAGTTTGAGAGTCCAGCCAAAAAGAAGCATGCCCATGGAGAATTTAGTTTGACTAAAATTGATTGCTCTAATGTTTTTAATTAGTAAAGGTAGAGATTATGTGCGTGGCTGACAATTATATATTTGTTGTTCAGATAGATAAGGTGATTAAGGGGCTGTGATTTGATTAACTTACACTACTTTAAGAACAAAGAAGGTGATTAAACATGAGAAGATCGTAATCATTCAGAACTTTATCATGGGATGGCTGATTAATTAAGAGATCCTAATTTAGGGGTTGGTCCCAGATGCTGTTAGGACGAGTGGTCATTAGAATCTAGATTATTGCTTAGCTTAAGGAATCATATGCTCAATTACTCATTACCTTTGTTGCAAGTACCTAATTTCACAAGATTGTGTTATTCATGATTGCATTTACTTTGCTATCATCTTCACGTAAATGCACTTGTTGAGACACGGTATGTGTGAGTTGCATAATATATCTTATATTAGTAGTGTTTGTAATTGCGGTCGAATTATAATTTAAAAAAAATGAAAATTTTTGAAATGTTTTAACTTCATATTATTTTTTTATATTTTTTAATTGTTTTGATATGCTGATGTTAAAAATAATTTTTTTAAAAAAAATTATTTTAATACATTTAAAATTGAAAAACTCTTTCAAAAACAATCTTTATCACATTTCCAAATAAATACTAAGAATGAGAAAAATTGAGCGACATGGCTTATATATAAAAATATATCATAATTCAAAAATCTAAATCTTGAATTGAATATTGTGTTTATCAATGTATTTAAATTTTTTTTTTAATTTTTATCCATAGAGAGAGATATACAAGAGGTTAATTCTATTTACAAGATGAAGAATATCTCTATAAACCTGGTATATATATTATTTGTTGGAATCTTCCAAAACTAAGGCATGTGGCATTGTTTTTCATTAGTATAATATTCATGGATTAGTACTACAATCATTAATTAATCTCACTATTAACATATTGATATTATAAAGAAACAAAATTAAGTGATGAGAACATGATGATAACTCCACTTTACAAACATGATTCGTCATTCTTCTTTCTTTTAATATGGCTACAAAATCGTCCTTTGAGAATCATGTGACTTTTACTAGTGAAACATTCGCTTGATGCCAAGAACAAAAAGCTGAAGAAATTATTGAGATTGAGAGAGCATCAATGCATGGTTGTTTATAGCAGACTTTAATTAAAACTAATTGGTTAATTAATTAAAACATTCACCTGTACTGGGGAATGACACAGTGGTAATGACAGGGTTAGGGTGACTTGCACCGGAGATTAGGTTGGCGCCCGCAATAAGGAATGGCGTTGGTTGTATCATTTTGAGAATCCAGGCGAGCATGCATGATTACGAGCGGTGTATTTTTCTTTTTCTTCCCGTTTTTTCTCTGACGGGGCCACCCTCGGTTAGACTATCATCGGCCTTTCTTTCGCCCTCTTACTTTTGGTTAGGCTAGCTAGGGATTTGTTGGGCCAATAAGAAGAGGTTCAGCTGGATAAATACAAGGTGTGGTTGGCTTGTATGGGGTTCGGTTGGACCTTCTTGCCCATCTTGAAATTCTCTAGATTAAAAAGAAGTCTACTAACCCTCTCAATTGATTCTATAATATATTTTGGCTTCATGAATTAGAAAGAAAGGTCGAGCCAGCGCAACTCATGCACCTTATGATTGTCGGGTTCATACTAGATAAACCCTGTGCCATATACCCAGCCCTCTCGCCAGCATAACATTCATTGAATACCCTGCCCACCGTCGGAGCCTTCTATGGATGTGAATCTTCACTGATACCATAGAGTCCCAAGCACGTGTCACTTCAAGAATTTGTCCAATGCTAGTTATTAAAAATAGGCATCCCATCCAACCTAAAATGGAGTAGCTTTTACAGCAGTCCATTGCCACTTCTACTCTTTTTATCTCCAAGGAGCCCAAAGAGTCCTCGAACCCATAAAGAAACTTGTTTTGCAAGTCTTGTAGCTGCCCAAACTCAGCTTCTATCATCTTTTCAGCCCTCTACAGCCATGGAATACCATTCACAATGACCTCATCAAATGCATGTATGATAAAAAATAATAGCTGTCCGGATGCAAAGAATGCAAGCAAAATACAAGGCACGTTTGTGAAGTTGATCGGATCTGCAGAAATCTTTTGTTATATTATATACCATGAAATCTTCATTAGTGTTTGGAATAATTAATATTGCTCAATCTTTCAGGAAAAGAGTGCAAGCAAATGTAGCTCTGGGAAGGACATCCCTTGGTAAAATAGGTCGAGGGGCAACCGAAGTTCGCATAGGATTTTGGCAACATAATCATTTACCTGGACAGGCAGCTTGAAGCAGCTTTTGGCACTTCTGCAGAACAAAATAGCTGCACCCGTATCCAGGTTGCTCACCAGAATCTTCTTCAGAAAGAGGTGATTGCATTAACCAGAACTGGAAGGTGATCTAGAATCAAGAGTTTCATTACTACTTCTTTTTTTCCCCTGATTTTTACATATCCTGCCACTACATATAGAGACTTTATAGCATGGACCACTATTAACTTATTCATGATCTTCCATGCTCTTATGATGTCTTATTCTCTACTGTGCTGCAGATTGTTGATGCTCCTTCAGATAAATCTCTGCCAGGGCAGTGTGCAATGCTGCCCCAATTGAAAGAACGTCCTCATCAAGAAAGAAGTAAGGTGAGTGTAGGGAGTGAATTGCACCCACGTTTTCATTTCTAATTCCAATATCGAGCATGACTCCAGGAATCACTTCTTGATAGAAGGAAAAGTCCTCAGCTGCCATCACCTTCTGACCCATCTTGAAATTCTCTGGATTAAAAAGAAGTCTACTAACCCTCTCAACATGCAAATTCAATTTTTCATCATTCACGGTAGCAGGATATAGGGGAACATCTTCCTTTTCGTACATGTCTACGTGCGCATGACATCTGTGGACAGCTGCCTGGCCTTCAACAACCTACAAGCAGTTGTAATTATATGAGCATGATTTACTTTTCATTAGCTACTTCACAGATTCTATCATTCAGTCCGTGGTTAGTAACCTAAGTTATGAATAATCAAATTCAAGATGTTGGAGCCCAACACAGAGAATGAAAACTTGTGCGGATAATTAAAAAATCTTACTACCTCTAAAGACTATCATTTAGGACAGCAAGGCATGAACTTAGGAGTTTGGAGGACCTTTATTGAAAGTATTTAACTGGGTTGAGAAAGAAGAATATGCAATTCTGTTTTATACATATTTTTATAGCAAGATAAACATATGCCAACATGCACTTTGTATGATTCGTTCCGTCAAATTCAAAGTGAAGAGGTTAATTAATGCCCCTTACCTCTTTCAACCTCCGCTGGAGTTGATGTAAGCTCTCAGTCGTAAGACTCCTCAGGGTGCCCCCAAATTCAAAATATGGTGGAATTACATTCAAAGTAGTCCCTCCTCTGACATACGTAATAGATAGAACCTTCAGCCAAAAACAAAGCACCAGTTGTAAGACACAATAAATGTTTCACTTCTCTTTCATAATGTCGAAAATTATATATATATTCAATGGTTCTGAAGTCTTCAGATTGTTTTAAATAAGTTAGATGGACCAAAAAGGATAAAGAGGAGGGGGAGAATAAAATTTATGAATATTTCAATGGGAGCTAATCGGAGGAATCCTCTGTTCTTTTATCGGTTCATCTAGGTTCCTGCAAAGTCAGCAAGTACCTTGGTCGAAGTGATTATCAACGTATGGAAAAAAAGAAAGCTACTAGAGCAGATGCATAACAAGGGCATACCTGACTCTGGAGGGGATCCAGTTCTCTAGAGATGAGCTGTTGCAATGCCAAAATTGCAAATGATGCAGCAAGTAGTGGATCCACAGCATTATGGGGTAATGCAGCATGCCCACCTCTGCCTTCTATTTTTACTTGAAAGCGGGATGCTGCAGCAAAGACTGGCCCTGACAAGGATGCTATGGTTCCAGTGGGTATCTTGTAATTAACGTGCATCCCAAATATGGCTTCAGCATCACCAAGGGCACCATCTTTTATCATATGTGATGCACCAGCACCTCCCTCCTCAGCAGGTTGGAAAAGAAGTCTCACCGTTCCCTTTATAACCAACCAAATTATCATCATTAAATATTTAAATTTACAAGATGAACAAAAGAAAGAAAGAAACACAGAGCGTACATGGGCATACAAACTGAACCATCAAAAAAATAAAAAGCAAAACTCTAAAGGCATCCATTGCAACCACTGAATGATTGGACAAGCAACTAATCTTTCTACAATTACTTCTTAGTCTGATGCCAGTCAAAATAATTATCCACTTCTAACATCATTAACATAAGAAGACAATTTCCGTCCATGCTAGAAACAAATTACAATCTTAACATACGAAATCAGACATGATCAGGAAGTCGTCTTCATCACCATTAGAAGGATTAAAAACACACACAGCCCTCTAAAAACCCCACCTTCACAAAGAAACAAAAGACTAACTAACCTACCTTAAGCAGATGTTTCCTTTCATTAAGCAACTTAGCAGCACCAAGGAGCATTGTGGTATGAGCATCATGACCACATCCATGCATTTTCCCATCAATTTTACTCTTATGCTCCCACTCCACAAGCTCCTACAAACAATAAACAAAACACAATCAAAACCAATAAAACAGAAAGTTCCAATCTTTAAACCACAAAAAAGGACTACGAAGCACATCACTTGCAGGGGAAGTGCATCCATGTCAGCACGAAGAGCAACAACAGGAGGTGAACCAGAGCCAATTTGAGCAACAATCCCAGTTTTGGCAAGTGGGTATGTGTAAGAAATAGCAAGTTTATCAAGTTCACTTCTAATAAGAGCACTGGTATTGTGTTCCTCAAATCTGAGTTCTGGATTCTCATGAATTTGTCTTCTAATGGTTATTAACCAGTCCTTGTCTCGTTGGGATGAGCTTAGAAGATGTTCTCTATAGGTTTGCCGATCGAAAGTGGACTGAGATGAATCAAAACATACAAGTACTGAAAGAAGGACTTGGAATAGTATCAAATACAAAAAAGTTCCCATCTTTATTGCTAGTTCTACTGTAATTCAATTCTCAAAGTGATAAAAACAAGTTTCGCAACGTACAGGATTAATGAACTACAACAAGAAGATTCAGGTGAGGGAGTTGTCGGCAAATGACTAAGAAGATTGAAAATGACAACCTTTATAGATCATTAGTCTTTCATTAGTATGTTTTGGTATCTGGAATTCGTTTTCTGCAAAGGGTACAACATGGGGTGGTGGCGCAGTTGGCTAGCGCGTAGGTCTCATAGCTAAAGAGTGATCCTGAGGTCGAGAGTTCGAGCCTCTCTCACCCCATTATATATTTTTGTTCCGAAATTCTAGTCCTCGCCTGACAATGTTGCCCCTCTTCTTAGAACAGCATTACAAGTAATTTGCTTTCCGTAAATAACTAATGACATTTCCTGTGTTCTCTTTAGGGTTACCCTATGTCCTCTCACATACCCTATGTTCTCTTTAGTGGACTGTCTTCGACTCCAGACCTGCACGTCTTGGACTTTGGCTTGTTTGGGAATGCCGAGGCACCAAGAAAGTAAAGCAGAAAGTAGGGTGGAGGTGATTTGCACAACGAATGATCATGCAAAACATCAACTGCTGGAGTTGGCAATTGGTAGAATTTGATCAAGAGAAACAAACTATCCATACAATAATTCCATAAATATTCAAGCACCAAAAGATTTTTATACAGAAATATGCCAACATAGGCATGAAATTAAGCCTCTATAAACAAGATATACAAAAAAGCTTGAACTGGTAAAATGTCGAATATAAACAGATAGGACTCGGTCTGAACATATAGTAAGTTAACTGACTACTTGAGATAATATACATCAATAGTGGCCTACAAAATCTATCCCATAAGCTTAATTAGTAAACCCACCCCGAAAAAAAGAAAAACTAAACCGGGAAAACTGAACAGAGAAAAGGTCCCTAAGCGGTATCGAGAAAAAAGTATCTACATCTGCTCACTGAGACTGCAAACAAAACTGCTAAAACAGCTACCCTAAACATGGTAATCGACCAGATGGAATCACAAGCAGAAGAAGCCTTCGAGAACATAAATGAAACCTTGCTGAGCATAGAACGATTATTCTTCACGGCTGTTCCATTGTTAGGTATCAGTTCTTCAGAAAATTTAATGGTTTCACTAACTTTGACAAGGGTAGGTTTCAGCTGTTCATCCATGGCATTAGTTTCACTAACTTTGATCTCCTGCACGTGGTAATTCAACTATACTCAAATACATATTTAGGTAAACATTAGGCTTTTTACTCAGCATCATTGTACAGACTTCTCACCTTTGTCACAATACACTCGTATTCAAGTTCTCCTTCTCCAGAGTTAAAATCTTCTGACTTTGTGCTGAACTGAATTGGTTGGACTTGGAGCTTACACTGCAGACGCAATCTTCTTGGTGCATCACCTTGTGTATTGAAATTCCTGCCCAATTGTCGATTTTGTGGATTGTGAACCCTGGTCCTTATTCCATTCCAATTAGTGTCACTACCACCAACTTCATTCGTACTGTTGCTTGGTTTGTTGAGAGTATTGAGCTGGTCTGTGGCAGAAATTGATGCTACACTTTGCAGGGCGTAAGATCCATTTTGTAATGAACCCAGATAGATCGGCTGCTGATGCACATTATTATCATAAAGCAGAGTTGAAGAAGGCTTCTCGTCAATGTTCCCCTCAGGAAAGACAGCACCCTGAAACCCTTGTTCAATCTGTAATAAGATGGAAGTGCATGGTTAAATTTCTAAAGGGCATAAATTTATTTGTAAAACAAGATAATGAAATTTAAACGAGTCCCAGAATGTGCAAGACAATGTGATATGCAGAAGTAGTGTGGCAGTTTCCACTCACCCTAATTGGTTCCATGTCAACATCCGAGCCACTGTAAGATACATTGTCCTCAACAACACGGAGCAAGCTGCCCCTAAAAAGGCTCTCACTTGGAAATGATGGATTGATCTGAAAGCTAGGCACCTCATAAAAGAGTTCATCTGGCTGCTTAAGTATGGAATCAATGAATTCAGAGGTATAGTCATCTGTTTCATTTCCAACACTATGAGATTGCAACCCTCTGTTACTGCTGCTCAAATCGTTGTTGCCATGATTAAACATGGAGGAAGATCCCACTGCTTCTTGGACCTGCTCATGGACTGGTGGAAAAAGTTCGTAATCTAGAGCCTGTGGTGGGGAGTCAAATAACCAATTCAAGGCTTCTTCCAGCTGTAGCTCCTCCTACAAAATGCATTAAAAAAAGAAGCAAAATTAATTAATTACTTGCAGATTGCATTTCTCTTACACTGAAAAGGTCATGCTGTACACATTAATAATTGTCTTCCATCTCACCTCAGAAGCTGGTAAATCAGCAGTTTGATCTCCTCCTTCAGAAACACCAACGCTGCAGCTTGGAAATTCTACTGGCGCTACAACCTCAGAGGTTGTTGTGTTTGCCGGAGATGCTTCAGTCAGTGGTTGATCAGATTGTGTAACTTCTGGAGACGATTGAGCTGTGGTAGGAGACGAAACAGTAGCTTCAGCTTCATCACAGTTCGGACTCTCAATGCTCTCATCTTGTTTCTTAAACAAACGACAAAGAACAAAGGCATTCTGCATTGCATAACATTGTCCAAAGTTATCAAAATCGAACTAATAGCTATATAGATACCAAGCAAGCACAGGGGGTTTAAAACATCTTATGTAATGAGCATCATTTGCAAACAGACCAAAAAGAAAGTGTCATAGCCATTTATTTCTAAATTTTTAAGCACCGAATGGCGTCAATCAATCATGGATGCAGCGGTTTATGCAGCAAAAGAAATCAATCAATCAAACAAACAAACAACAAAGCACCCTACATCGCATGAAACTATCCAAAACAACTGTCCCAATAGAAATGGAGCAACCATAATAACTAAAAAAAAAGAAAACAACACTATCAAAAACGACCACTATTTTCCAAATTGACATAGCACACAAGCTGTCGAACCTACAAACATATAAGCAACAAATGAGACAATTCAATCAATGGAAAACATCAAAGCTCTAAACTTCACAACAAAAACATAAAACCAGTAACCAAAAACTTATTTTACCTGGCCAGGCTTAGTTCCATCAAGCTCCTCTTCAGTAGCACGATACTCATGCATAACCCAATGAGTCCTCTTCCCCTTAGGAGCACGTCCAGTATAAAATACTAGAGTCTTCTTCATTCCAATCAATCTATTTCCAGAATTTATCTTCCTATCCTTGCCAGTTGCCTTCCAATATCCAGCATTTGTTGCTCTATTCTGCCTCGATCCATTTGGATACTTCCTGTCTAATGGACAGAAAAAAAACCACTCTGGATCCTTGTTCTTTATTATCGACAAGCCTACAACAACAACGGAACAAAACAAACAATTTTTCAAGATTTAATTCAAAAGACACAAAAAGGAAGGATTTTTCACCCTTTGTAGTATTTATGTATGCATTTATGTACCTGGTAAGTCCCAAGGTTCCCATTTGCAGACATCAATTTCACGAATAACTCTAACTTTATCATCTTTTCCATTGATTTTGTGTCTTAAGTAGTAATTAACTAGTTCTCCATCTGATGGTCTGAATCTAAAGCCTAAGGGCAGTGAATTCGAGTTCAAAGAGAAAACAGCCATGGTTTTCAAAGAAAAATAAACCCTTCACCCAATTTACAAAGAGAAGACGAATAGAGGATAAAAGATTCAGTCTGGAAGATATTTTAAGGGCTCCATTAATGACATTTGAAGGAAACTACAGAGAAAGTGAAGGCCTCTTCTTGTAACCCAACCCGACGCGTTTAAATAAATAATAAAAATAAAACACGACACCCTCGGATATTCCGCGTGGGGGATTTTTCTTAATTGTTTACCCATGGTCGTGTCCTTATTTACCATAAATACCAGGGGGTGGGGATGTGGTAGGGGTAGGATAGGGAAAGGGAATGTGAGTTGGAGGGTGGTTATACAGATTAAGGGGGGCCTTACGCTGTCTAGCGAGTGCTACCTTGACACGTGTGATGTTGAAATACGGTGGGGTCTACGCGTCTGACGTGTGTAAATATGGAAAGAGAGATGGTTTGAAAGGAGATGATAGAAAAGGAGGAGGAAGAAGGTGCCATGAAACATCATCCCTAACCTCCTCCCACAGGGCTACGCGGGCTTCTTTTTTTTTATTTATTTTTTTAATGTTTTTCAAGTCAATTTGAGAGAATATTAAAAAAAAATAGTGAATTCATTAGGATTTGATTCAATTGGTAAAAGGAAACCTTTTTCAACCCCTAGTTTTTTTAAAAAAAAAAATACAAACGTTTTATTTCTTTTTTATTTTTAATTAAATCGACAAACATGAAGATGTTATAGACAGCAGAGCGATCATGCTCCACCAACACATGAATGAAATGTCCTTGGAAGGAATCCTAGGATTTTCCTTTTCCTTTTCCTTTTCTTTTTTCGTGTGTATATATTTAATTATTTTCCTATTTTTTTTAGGGTTTAGTTTGTAGTTTTAACTGTGCCAAAAGAGCAGACAACGTGGGGGAGGTGAAGTGGGTTTCTCAAAAGAGGATAGTGATGGATGTTTGACCATTCATGCATGATGATGAGTAAACTCAGTTATCAAATCTATCGCCTTTAGACTTTGTTTTAACAATTAATCTTCATCTACCCTTTGGCTATAGTCATTTCCCAACACTTTCTTTATATTATTTATGTATTTATTTGCGCTGTATTTCTAGTTTTGTACACTGGTTTTAAGGGTCAATTCAATACAAGATTCGCCTCACATATGTTTAGGGAATCAACTTATTTTACTTTTAAAAAAAAATTATTTTCATTAAAAAAAAAATAAAGAATAAATGAGCTAAGATGAAGTCAAACCTGAGTTAATCAGGTCAAATGAATTTACTTGGATTTTTAACTTTTATAAATTGAGATTTTTTCTTTTATTATTTTTTCATCTCAAATATCATCCTGCTTCTAAATTAACCCATAAAACTAGTTAGAGTTTTATAACTATGGTTTTGGTTTTGGCTTTTTACTCTTCAAAATTATTTAGGTTAGGTAATGCTAGTATTTTAATTAACGAGAACCATATCCTTTTATCTAAATGAGGCACAACTTTCATTCTACATGACAATTATTTGCAAAAACTATACCGTTTTAGTACTTGTAATAATAATAATAATAAAAAACATATTAATATATGCACAAAGACAAACGAAACCTTATACAATTATATATTGATGTCTGAACTGAAAAATCTATTAAAAAAGGTTTGAAAATTTTCCAATAATTTAAAAATCAAATCCATTTATATTCGTAACAAAGTGTTAATCCTCGCTTTTTTGTCAAGCTAGCTACCATAGCGAGGAAAGTAAATCTTCTAATTTATATATCTCAACTCTCAAGATTACTACTAATTGAGTTTTCCTGTCTAGGATTTCATCTTCCTAGTTTCTCTCCTCCCCATCCTCCATTCCAGTGAGCTTGGACCCCAAGAAATTAAATTTGTGCAGTGTGTGAAAGCTTGGACATCATTGAATTGAAGTGTGTGTTTGGAGCTGTGATTCAAATTTTTTTAACGAAAAAACTTTATTTTGAAGAAAAACAGAGACAAACATACAAGAATCTTGATGAGATAATACAAACTTTATAGTGAGATATATATTGTTGGTGATTGAACCTTAAAGAGACTAGGATGCTTTAGAAAAAGACACAGCATTTGGGATGGATAGGTACTCTTTCTGGGACCTCTCTAGCCCGCAGCTGCTTTTGCTTTATAAAATCTAAAAGCCTCAAATCAAAGTAAAACTAATCCATCACTCCAGACATCATTGAAGAAGATGCAAATGCCAAGTCTCTCAACATTTCCAAATATAAAATTTCCATCCAAGACAAGAGTGAAATGCCTATTCTCTTTGTTGCAAATTGTATATATGTACGTGTGTGTATTGGCACTCAATTTGTTGCTATATATGCATGCTTGCTGGGATATTATATAATACGATGCTTTTATTTATTTATTTTTTTCGTAATTGAAAGCGATGATCTCTCGGATTAATTAGGGCTTCGCACATCCTTGATTATTCCTTGATAAAAAAGTTGATGAGGTAGTGGAGTTCTGAAAGCATACCTTTCCCTGTTCTCTTTTTAACTTTGCATGCCCGCCCCTACATGGATATACCTTTTTATTTTTCATAATTAAAACAGAAGAAGAAGAAGAAGAAAAGGAAAAAGGAGGACGTGACCCGCTTGGAACCCTAAAATAATAACTCTGTTCACCATGACTACTTAATTTTTGGTGCTGGAAATTGTGCCAAAAGTTGAGGATAGTTTTATACTTCTCATCCTCCCTTTGAGGCAGGAGCGATACTTGGATAATTCGGGGGTCGCTCCTTTTCAGTTTTTCAGTTTTCTTTTTTACAAGCCCCTCCTGCATTATACGTCATTCAAGCCTGAAATCTTTACATCTTATCTTTTGTTTTTGTACGGAACTTTCAAAAGGCAATTAAATTATGTGATTCATGAAGCGGCCACAAGAGTCAAAAAGTTTGATCCTAGCTTTATAGAAAATAGTAATCAATTTCGCAGTCTCATTCCTCTTTGGAAAAAAATGTGAGGTTGTGAGGCTCTATAATCTTGTTGGCCATGTGTGGTAGATGGGAACTATTTTTGAAACTTTGTGATTCCTCCAAAATTCACTTTTGTTGGGTTTTTTTTTTAAATTAAAAAAAATACATATGTAAATTACATTTTAGGGTTAAGACTTTTTTTTAAAAAAAAATTGCCTATATTCTCTACAGTTTTGTGGCTAGAAAAAATTGAGAAATATGAGTTTTGGGTATTTTGGAATCTCTAATGAGATAACAATTTTATGCGGTATTTTGTAATTTTTTTATTTTTTTATAGTGAGTTTCTTTAATTATCTATCGCATGTGGAGTGAGCCTAAATTTCCAAACTATGTAAATTTCTTGTGCACTATCATGCTTATTATCTTTCATACACACACACCAATTGATTTAAGATTTAATGGTTGTTTTTA
>Ga0325403_1003648_pt1 | contig 14098 bp, 11 predicted proteins | sample PopdelMetagenome_19_FD_205665 | JGI IMG/M metagenome (GOLD analysis project Ga0325403, IMG submission 205665) | Populus deltoides microbial communities from Bellville, Georgia, United States - Xylem-PdKOR-R4 | ecosystem: Host-associated > Plants > Phyllosphere > Stem > Wood/Secondary xylem...
TCAACGATTACATTGACTTATTCATGTGGCATGATTGGTTAAGGGGTTGATATATAAATTTGGGGTGTCATCAAAAGTTACCCACTTGACTTTAATTAAAATTAAAGGTTTGCCTATGAAGGCAAGGTATTTATCAATGTTATGTCTAATAGCTCCTGGGTGATACAAGTTAATTCAGGCTTGTGCCATTCTAGAAAGGATGGTTGCAATGACCTTGGTGGTATGAGGACAATCTATTTAATATTGGCTAACCTCTAGAACATCTCACTTGATGGTATGTGAAGAGATGGTAAAAGTTCTTCACTTCATTGAAAATTTCTATAAAGGAGGTAACTACCTTCTACTAGACTATTCTTCTAAAATAGTTGATTTTATTAGGCTTGGTATGATGATTACTAGGGAATTAGGAGGAGAAATTCACAATGGTAACTGCTAGATTATTTGTAGGCTATTAGAAGCTAACACCACTTGTGTTACTATGCTGATTTCTTTTTTTGTTCTTCTAAGAGTATTTCCCTCTATATTATGGATTTCCCTCTTTTTCTTTCTTCTAGTGAATCCATTCTTGACTTTAATATGTTTAGTGTCATAACCCAATTTTTGACAATTTTACTTTAATTATTATTATTATTTTATTTACTAAAAAGGATAAAAAAAATGATGATAATGATGAAAAAACAAGTAAAATGAAATAAATGAAGAATGAATTAAAATTTGGGTTAAAGGCAACATGATTGGAAGTTTTGGGTTTAATTACACTTTGGAATTAATCTAATTAATCCAATCAAGGGCTTAATTGGAGAATTGATAACTTTTGAGACTTAATTGAGTTTGGAATTAATTTAATTAATCAAATCAAGGGTTTAATTGGAGAATTGATAAGTTCTGAGACTTAATTGAACTTGGATTTAATTTAATTAATGAAATTAGAGACTTAATTGAAAAAATACCAAAGTTAGGGGTTAATTGGGGGCAAAACTGCAACAGATTAAAGTCCAAGGACTAGCTTATAAAAGGCGCCGAAATGCAGCGGTTCAATTACAATTTACCCAGGGGTTTGATTACATGATTTCAGAACTTCAGTGACCAGATTGAAAATGACTATTCCCGTCACACAAACGGCGTCGTTTTGAGAAGTGATTCGTCGCCTTCTTCCTCAGGAATTGTTTCTGGAGTAAAGGCTCAAAGTCGTTTCAGTCGCAAGGATGCTTGGCATTCTCTGGCTACAAAGCCAGATAAGATGAGAGAGCGCGGGAGGAGGAAGACAGAAAAAAAAAGGGGACACGAAAAAGCCAGGCAGAGAGACTGAAAAAACTTGGGGAAAACTGAGGGAAGAGGAGACCCAGAACCGGGGAGAAGAAAAAGCCACGAAAAGCAAAGGAGACTAAAAACTGGGGAAACAGAGAGAAGAGGAGACTGGGAACAAAAAAAAATTTAGGGGAGAGAAAAGTAGAGGTATGACACATAGACGAGGAGCAGCCCCACCATCGTCTTTGTCCCTTCATCTCAGAACTAAAGGTGAGAAAATATAAAACCAGGAGCAAAGGAGACGCAAACTCAACCCAGTGAACGAAAGCGCAGAGACGAGAACCGGCATTGACCATCGTCCTCACAGTCATCAGCAACTAGCCTCCAGAACCAGAGGCAGCAGAACAAGGACATACAGAGAGAAAGAGACTGTGAAAGATAGGGGATAAAAAAGCAAGAACCAAGGAGAAAGGAAAAGAGAGGAGCTTAGCCTACGAATCTTCCATCACGTTTTCATCTTCAAAGCTATTAGGTAAGTAAGCTTCTCTTTCCCCGCTTTTCATTTTAGAGTATGTTTGGTATTGCGGTAGCTGTTGTGGTTGTGGTTTGAAAAAAGTTGTTTTATAAAAAGTATTTTTAGTTGAGGTTATAGTACAAGTAAATTTAATTCACCTTAAACTAATTTTTTTTAAAAAAAAATTGTTGTTCATGTTCAGTGTAAGTGAAATCAATTAACTGCACTGATTAAAAAAAAAAAACTTTTCAGTGAACAGTGGATGCATGCCTCCACAATTCAGTGAATAATGGAGGCATGCATTCACTGTTCAAGGAACAGTGGAGCCATACATCCACTGTTCACTGAACAGTGAAGCACGGTTCCTTGCTTGTAACGCGCAGGAAGCAGCTCCTAGCTGCCTTCTTTTTCCTTGCGTTTCAAACGCAGTATTTCCTGGGACCCATGTACAGTAATCAGTGTTTGTTAATTAACCAAACATCTTGTAAAATTTGGCCGCAGGAAACGTGGACGCCACCACATAGACAAACGGGTTCTTAATTCACCGGTTACTGTTTACTTTGGATTTTAATTCATTTTCCTTAATTCCTCTATCTGTTCATGCACGCGTGAAATGATTTCACGCGTGTTTTCTTTGATTTTTGCCCATCCGGGTCACTAGCTTGGGCTAGTGACCGGGCTGGGCTGGTTGAGTCTAGCCCAGCCCATGTGGGCTGAGCTGGGCCTAGCCCCAAAAACATAAATAATAAAAAAATAAAAATAATAAAAAATAGAAAAAATATGTGTATGCATGAATAAAAATAATATAAATTTATTGGTTTATTCACTAACGCTAGAGTCGGGAATAAAATACTGGTTTAAATTTATATTATTTTTATTCGTTATAGTTTATTTTATTTAGCTAGAAAAATAAAAAATATGTGCATGCGTAAAAATAAATTTATTTTATTGGTTTATTCACTAGCGTTAGAGTTAGGAATTAAAAAATATTGATCAAATTTATTTTATAGCTACGTAATATTTATGAACGCTAGAGTTGGAATTACCCGTTGTTGAATATTCACTGGCGCCAGAGTCGGGAATATTGCGAGTAAACCATCAGAGCATAAACCAATAAATATTTAGCAATTTAAGACAAAATCAGCAATGCAGTCTGCCTCAGGCAAAACGTTTACAGGGTGATAATATCTTCCCTTTTACGTAACCAGTCTCGTATCATAGAATCTCTGTTGACCAGTTAGGGTTCCTAGTGACCATAATACTAGGTGGTGACTCCTTAAACAAGACATTTTCCTTTAAAAGAACCAGATGCCAGAAATCTGTTGTTTTTCATAATTCAAGAAGAATATTTTTAGGGCCACCGCGATGTTGGGTGTGACAGAATCGCGACTCCACTGGGGAACTTAGGATTAAGCTTTGTCTTTTGTCTTATTATTGCTATTTTGTTTGTTGTGTTTATTTGTTTATTTTTCCTGCATTTAGTGCTTCAGCATGCATCCTTGTTTATGTTGTCATGCATCACTTTGGGAGCACACACTTTACAACCTAGGATAAGTGGGGGAGTAACGGTACTCCAATGGCTTTAGCCTGGGTAAGACTCGTGAAACCATCCAACTCTCGCTTGATTGTTTACTTGGAAGTGGTTAACATGCCAAACTAATATTACTCAGGGCCTCTATTTGCACACTACTTGTAAGCCTTATATCGACCTTTCATGGACGATCACTGAGCATGCGAGAGACCCTTTGAAACTAGATAATGACCAACCCGTTGATGCACTCAACAATTACGATCTTCCTACTAGTTTGTCACCCTGTGAAGGGCAAGTTTGCATTTTATACGCATTTTTTTAATCAAAATTTTTGCATAAATTGCATGATTTACATTTACCAGGTTGAAATATAGGTTCCCCATTGAAACCCATCTATAACACTCGTTGAAGAAAAAGGACAAATGGAAAATGAAGAAAAAGCCCAGTTGGAAGCCCAACATAAAAAAGAGGTGGACAATCTTAAAGAAGAAGTCGCAAGGCTTACTAGTCTACTCGAGCAGTCCTTGAGAGATAAATCAGGAAAAGCAACACTTATAGCTTATCCTGAAGATATGCATGTAACTCATTTTGATCCACAAAATCTGGGGGCAAATAAGGTGTCATCTGAATTTCAACAAGTTATGCATTTCCAGCCAGCATACCCCATGAGAATGTCATTTATCGTTGATTCTACTGAGAAAGAATTTCCAAAAGGGCAAGATGGTGAAAAAAAAGGATTTGGAAAAATGGACTGCTTTAAAAGAGAGGATAAGGACAGTTGAGGGAAATCATTTGTGTGACTTGGTGAAAGCTGTTAATATGTTTTTGGTACCTAACGTAGTCATTCCTAAGAAGTTTAGGGTGCCAGAATTTATTAAATATACGGGAACCCAATGCCCTGTAACTCATCTTAGGGCATACTGCAACAAAATGGCTGAGGTGGTTGATGATGAGAAATTGTTGATTCATTTCTTTCAAGACAGCTTAAGTGGCGCTGCCCTCACTTGGTATATACGATTGGATAATACCAAGGTTAAAAAATAGAAGGATTTAGTTGATGCCTTCATGAGGCAATATAAGTTCAATATAGACGTGGGCCCTAATTGGTTAAGCTTGCAAGCTATGGAGAAGAACAACAAGGAGTCCATAAGAGAATACGCCCGAAGATGGAGTGAGGTAGCTGTGCAAGTTAATCCTCCCATGTTGGAAAAAAAGATGATCAGTTTATTTTCCAACACCTTTAAAGCTCCATACTTTGAATACTTGGTTAAAAGCTCTGCACAACATTTTACTGACCTGGTTGTTACAGCTGAGAGGATTGAACAAGACATTGGGTTAGGTAAAATTGCTGATCCGACTGAAAAAAGAACAGTTTCACTGAAAAAAGGAAGGACACTGAAGGGGGTTGCCAAGGCACTTACCCTTCCTATAGTTAATTTTTTCGCACCATCTCCCAGAAATCAACTATTTTGAAGATAAAGCTATTATGATATTAGGTTGAGAATGATTTACATATGACTCCAATTGATTGTTGAAAAGATGCCCTTGTTGAGGAGAATGAATGATTGAAAGATTCTAGAAATTCCAATCAATGATCACTAAATGTTTAGCCCCTTTATGTGTTATCATGCCAGTATTCATATTGGCATAAGATCTTTGTTGTTGTACTTCTTTTCCTAAGCTTTAATGAAATAATGAGTTTGTCATTCAATCGTGTGCACAACCAACCATTATTCATCTGATTAAGAGAGTTTTCTTATAAGAATTCACGAATACACTTTTGAAGCCTCGCGTGATCTCATAGACGCAATTCATCTCTTTTACCAAAATTAGTTTCCCTATTGGAGTTTTGAAAATTTGATCTGGCATTTTGATTTCGAAAATAATTTGATGTTTATTCATAAACCATATTTTTAACATTCTACTTGTAGGATGACAAGTGAATCAAGCAACTCCATCATTGAGGTGACTAAATTATAAACCAAAAAAAGAAGAAATGAATAAACACCCTTACCCCCATGACTCTTGAATCATGTGTTTTTTAAATGTATGAATAATGGTATGTAGAGAACTCGTTGCTCATGACCCATGAAATGCATCTTTACAAAGACCAAACCATCACACTCGATGAGGTCAAAGTTTATTGATCTTAATTGCTTGCGCTTGAAATGAGAAAAGATCATCTTTGTTATTCCTTTCACGTTCTGAAATAAGTACATCCCTTGCGATCCCTTTTTGAGCCTGAATAATTTTTTTATGAAAAAAATCCCGACTAGGATCACACCCCACACTAGGGGGCAAGAGAAAATTTCAATGAGAAAAGAGAAAAAGGCCGTGAGAAAGCCAAAAAGGCATAAGAGCTCAAGAAACTTAAATGCTAGGGGGCATGCCCAAATCACTAGAAAAAGTAACATATAAGATAAAACGAGTATACTCTAGCAAAGAAAAAAAAGAAGAAGCAGTAAATTAAAAAAGAGGGCAAAAGAAAATATGAATGACGTCAAGAGTCAAACTGTTGATAGTGATCCTCAGTCTTTGAAACCCTGAAACACTCTTTGAGCCTTTTGAATCATTTTCTTTCATAGCCAAAAACCACAGCCTACGTTATGTGCCTATAGTAGTCCTTTCTAATCAAGCAAGCAAGCAACCTGGAACAATAAACAATGCTCTCAAAATACAAAGAATACTTTTTTTCATAAGATTCATGACATCAAGAATAAACTACTCATTATTATTCATTATTATTCAAGTTGTTTTTCTCAAACAAAACCTCGAGCTTTTTCTTGAGCCCTTCACTTTGAACACCTATAAAAACAAAAGGTCATCTCATGACATATTTTTACCAAAGACCTCATTGCCAAACATGAGTAAATAATCTCTTTTCCAAGAAAAAAAATAACCAAGGAGTTGCAAGATTTTAAAAGCAAATTGTTTTAGGCTTACATCGAAACAATTTTTGTTTTTAAAATGCAAGATCAAGATTTCAAGCTTTATTCTCGACCCATATCCTTCACCAAACTGAAAAGGAGAGAAATGAGAGAAGAGTCTCTTAAAACCATTATTTATCTAAGTAGCTGACAGAGCACACTTGGGGGCAATGAGCAATACAAGGGGGCAACATTGTGTTTAGAAGAAACAATTCTGGAAAAAGAGATGGTACTTTCCTTCAACCAGACAAGGGGGCATTTTGGGTTACAAAAGACAGCTTGATCCTTTCAGCAAGTGACACCGAATGTTTCTAGTAGTGAAACGAGGAGGAATGAGTGGTCCTGTCAAATTATTTGATGAGTCAGAAAATCTTTAGCAAGCAAGTAGGTCACGATGGGCACCACAAAGTTTGAGTTATGCAAACAAATCTTGAAATAGACTTACATGGGCCAACTCGAGTGGGCTAAAAGCCAAACAACAAAGATGACCCAAATCAGAGGTAGCAAGTCCTTATTAATCAAGCAACAAGAAGACTAAGAAGAAATGGGTGCCTGTATTTCAAATCAAGTAAAAATGCATGCATATCATCAAAACTTTGAGATATTGGACAATGAGTGTTGCAAATTTCATAAGAGAAAATTCTGGCAGAATCCATTAGGTGGAAGGCCAACTTGAAATGGCCAAAGATTGAAATTGCTTTTGAAAATTTTTCATTTTTGAGAATTTTTCAAACTGGGCAGGCCGCCCATGAGAATCAGGTCACCTGAAAAATCTCTGTGTTTTTCCACCTCCTTTAAATGTGCCTTCGAGCTTTTGATCATCATTTTTAAGGCGTTTTCAAGTCCTTATCTCCTTTTTAGGGCGCTTTCAAGCCCTTATCTCTTTGAGCGCCTTTGAGCCCTCACTTTCCTTTCGAGCACGCCTTTGAGCCCTCGCTTTCTTTCGAGCGCCTTTGAGCCCTCACTTCTCTTCGAGTGCCTTTGAGCCCTCACTTCTCTTCGAGCGCCTTTGAGCCCTCGCTTTCCTTTCGAGCACGCCTTTGAGCCCTCCCTTCCTTTTTCGAGCGCGCCTTTGAGCCCTCACTTCCTCTTTGAGCACCATTGAGCCCTCGCTTCTTTTTGAGTGCGCCTTCGAGCCCTCATTTTCCTTTTTTTTTACTTGGGTAGTTCACCCATCACAATGAGACCATTTCTTTGTATTTTTTTTTACTTGGGTAAGTCACCCATTACAATGAGACCACTTCTAAAAAAAAAAAAAAATTGAGTCGTCTTCCAAATTACTTGTTTCTTGATTTCTACATCTCTCTATAAAGGTTGTGTGTCAATCTACTGTTTCTAAGGTTTTCAAAACTAAAAAAAAAAAGAAGCAAAGGTTCTTTCTGTATCTACTTTTCTTTATAAATTTACTACACAAAGCTAAAAGAAAATGAAATTTTCCAATATCTTGCATAGTAAATATTATAAAGAGGAGGCAACTGTCGTAACCTAATTTTTGACCATTTTAATTTAATTATTATTTTTATTTTATTTACTAAAAAGGATAAACCAAATGATGATAATGATGAAAAAACAAGTAAAATGAAATAAATGAAGAATGAATTAAAATTTGGGTTAAAGGCAACATGATTAGAACTTTTGGGGTTTAATTAAACTTTGGAATCAATGTAATTAATCCAATCAAGGGCTTAATTGAAGAATTGATAACTTTTGAGACTTAATTGAGCTTGAAATTAATTTAATTAATCAAATCAAGGGTTTAATTGGAGAATTGATAAGTTTTGAGACTTAATTAAACTTGGATTTAATTTAATTAATGAAATTAGAAACTTAATTGAAAAAAATACAAAAGTTCGGGGTTAATTGGGGGCAAAAGTGCAACAGATTAAAGTCCAAGGACTAGCTTGTAAAAGGCGCCGAAATGCAGGGGTTCAATTATAATTTACCCAGGGGTTTGGTTACATGATTTCAAAACTTCAGTGACCAGATTGAAAATGACTATTCCCGTCACACAAACAGCGTCGTTCTGAGAAGTGATTCATCGCCTTCTTCCTCAGGAACCATTTCTGGAGTAAAGGCTCAAAGCCGTTTCAATCGCAAGGATGCTTGGCATTCTCTAGCTATTAAGCCAGATAAGATGAGAGAGCGCGGGAGGAGGAAAACAGAAAAAAAAGGGGGACACGAAAAAGCCAGGTGGAGAGACTGAAAAAACCTGGGGAAAACTGAGGGAGAGGAGACCCAGAACCGGGGAGAACAAAAAGCCACGAAGGGCAGGGGAGACTAAAAAACTGGGGAAACAGAGAGAAGGGGAGACTGGGAATGAAAAAAAAACTGAGGGGAGAGAAAAGCAGAGGAACAACATAGAGACGAGGAGCAGCCCCACCATCGTCTTTGTCCCTTCATCTCAGAACTGAAGGTAAGAAAATATAAAACCAGGAGCAAAGCAGACGCAAACTTAACCCAGCAAACGAAAACGCAGAGACGAGAACCGGCATTGACCATCATCCTCACAGTCATTAGCAACCAGCCTCCAGAACTAGAGGCAGCAGAACAAAGACATACAAAGAGAAAGAGACCGTGAAAGACAGGGGACAACAAAGCAAGAACCAATGAGAAAGGAAGAGAGAGGAGCTTAGCCTACGAATCTTCCATCACGTTTTCATCTTCAAAGCTACCAGGTAAGTAAGCTTCTATTTCCCCGCTTTTCATTTTAATTCACCGATTACTGTTTACTTTGGATTTTAATTCAATTCCCTTAATTCCTCTATCTGTTCATGCACGCGTGAAATCATTTCACGCATGTTTTCTTTGATTTTTGCCCAGCCGGGTCACTAGCTTGGGCCAGTGACCGGGCTGGGCTGGTTGGGTCTAGCCCAGCCCATGTGGGCTGAGCTGGGCCCAGCCCCAAAAACATAAATAATAAAAAAAAATATTTTTAAGAACTAGATGCTAGAAATCTGTTCTTTTTCCATAATTCAAGAAGAATATTTTTAAGGCCGTTGCGATGTCGGGTACGACATTCAGGATTTTTCCCACTATGATTTCTTGCTCAATCCTCTCAACTACCATAACTATATCAATAAAATATTGAATCGTGCTTCCTATCAAATGTTCAAAGTAGAGAAAAGCATTTACTAGGTCTCTTTACTTCTTGATTTTTGTATTATTAAGTCACATATACTAGCTCAATATGGCTTTAATAAACTTTCATGAAAGAAATGGATAAACAACTTCTTATCATGGACTATCTCAACTATTTTACTATAAACTTTAAGATGGGTCATTAAACATTGAGTTCCACTATATTTGACAAACTACAACAACTTAAACTTTTTGAGGATCACAATATTTGGTATTGTTGTTGGGGGTGACGATGATGCTGGCGTGCTTTAAAATGAAAGCCTCTTGAGAGGTGGTGTTCTGGGAAGGAAAGGGTTTTAGATTTAATTATAAAATTATGATTAAGGTTCAAGAGTCGCTACCTAGTGTTAAGGTTACTAAAAAACCTAATGGTTTGTGAGATTCTTAGTAAGGGATTGGTTGTACAAAGAGAAGACGCATCACTCAAGTGCATCCTATCTAAGGTAAGTTGCATTGTTGTTTGATTGTTTTTCTAGGTCAAGTTCATATCCATTGGTCTTCTTCTAATGTCTAAGTCAGATTTTTCTTTGTGAAAGAGTCTCTACCTCATTGGGTTCAATTCTAATCGTTCTAAAGTTTAAATTTTAGCATTTGTATTCTTTTTACAATTTGTATCTTTAATACCTGAAGATGTACTCTATTATATAGTTTTACACCTCCAAATATTAAACTCTATATCTAAACCCTAATATAAAATGAACAAAATGATAGGTGAAGAGTTTTTGATATTTTGATTAAATCCTAACGGATAATCATAAACTAATTACGATATCCATTTTTTTGTCATTTTTTAAAACATGAAAAAGATGCAATTTTGTTTTTGTTTTTAATAAATATGCTTGAGGAACTTTTAGTATTTGGTCGTATGCATGAAAAAAAAATATTTTTTTAATGTTTTTTAAAGGGGGAAATTAATTTAAAAGTTTTGAGATTTTTTTAAATTTTTTTAAAGAAACATTTCTTAAAAAATTAGGTATTTTAATACCGGATCTGTTTCTTACAGTGTAAAAATACACCCCAATATTATGCAAAATTGGTAGAAAAATATGCGAGAAAATCATAAATTGTTTTAAAGGTTTTTTTAATTATTTTTGATTTTTTATAATATATTAATTATAATATTATATATTATTATTAAATTGGATTGGGCCCGACCTAACTAACTGGGTCGATCCCAATAGGGCTGGGCTGATTGGGCCGACTTGGCCCAGAAGGTTTGGGTCGACTGGTGACCCAATAGTCTCCTTTTTTTTATTTAAAGGATTTCAGATGGACTTGGCCCTGCCCATGTTTATAACTGCTAGCAAAAGCCAACAGTTACAGGACTTGAATTAATTCACGTTTTGCATGCAAGATTTAGAAGAACAAAATGAAGAGCTCGAGAGAAGAAGAGGAGGGTTGCAGACAGGCTCACCTAGTATGGAGGAGGTATTGCTAGTGGTCTAGCTAGGAGGTTGATGTGAGGCTAGTGGAGGGTAAAGGTACTAGCTTCAGCTGGTAAAGGGAGAAAGAGAAGAATTCGCAAAAGAGAGAAAGAACTTTGTGGTCGCCACTCCTCGCATGAAATGGCCAGGAGGCTACTTATGATGGAGATGGTGGTGGACAAGTTAGTTGTGACATGGTGGTGATTAAAGGCCACGGTGGAGAGAGAAAGAGGAGAAATAGTGGCAGAAAAAAACTGGGAAAAGTTGATTTTCTGTCTACTTTGGCCTCTGATTTTAAGCCGATTGGGTCTTCAGAGTTCGACACCTTTTGCAAAATGGTCATTGGCTGCGAATTGTTTCAATATAGCCCTTAATTGACCATAAAACTTTAATTTTCTAGGAATTTTACCCCTGATTTCAATCAATTGACTTAGTAAAAATTAAATTTGGTCTCCTAAAATTTCAATCTTATCAACCAAGCCTAAATTAGGCTCTCAAACTTAAACTTTTACCAATTAAGCCCTTAATAAAATTAATTTGACATATTTAAAGTATAATTTCATCATTGTACCTAATTAAATCCTTTAATTTGACTCAAATTAATTTTTAAACATAATTAAACTTTAATTTGACCCATGATTAAATTAAAGAGGCCTATTAAAAATCTAATTATGTCCTTAAGCTTAATTTTTAAGCAGATTTATCTAATAATTATTTAATTTAACCTTAAATTTGTATTGTCTCTCTAGTTTTGGATAAAATAGGGAACAACTAGGCTCTAAAATTACAGCTTAATTTTTCTTGCTTTTTCCAAAACATCAACCTTCTTGCTATTTTTACTTATTTTTTTTATTTTGGAAGAAAGAATTTGGGGAATAACCCAGAAATGGGTTGTGACAGGTGTCAAACACATTTTGGCTGTTAAAAAATGATCGTTCAAGTTAGCTCCTCTATTTTCTTGAGCATTTCTTCCATTGACAATAATTTTTTAGAATCAAATTCTTCCTTTTCCTTAGCCCTTTTGTGGCTCTTCATGTGTTAAATAAATCATGAGGATAGCCTGAGGTGGTTGTATGACTACACGTAGAGGAATTGTGCATTATATTAGGATTCTAAAGAAGGACCATTTATCCTTAAATTTGGTGTTATAAAGATAAATGGTATAGGTTGCACTTCAAGTGCTTGTTGTATATGAGAAGGGGTTGTACCTTAGTATGAACCTGATTTTAGCTAGATGTTTCGTCCCTTCCTCTATTAGGAAAGCTTGTAGTTCTTACTCGAGCATGAAAGTTATTTTAGTGACTTCCCCTTTAAGATTTTTAATCTCTCTTTAATGGTTTATCTCCTATCGGGTTTCCTCTTCATGCTCCATTTGCTTTTTTCTGATGTTGTAAATCATTATATTTCACCTAAAAATCAAGCAATTTACCATGACAATAATTATGTAAATCATTTATGTATAATGATTCATAAAAAAAATGATTATATTGGATATGAATTAACCTTACATTTGGTGATAAGGGTTATTAATGTTTTCATGATAAGCAAGAGTTTGATGTCATTTGCATGTCACGAGGGAGGTTTTTACTCATCATAGCAAAAACATTTCTTATCTTTGGAGTCATTCATGAGATGCTTCTCACATTAATGGTCAAAGCCTTTTATTAATGGCAAAATATCAAAATACATCTTCATGTTCATTAGGTTACAAAATTATTCTTAGAAAAAAATATTTACATTTCAGGAACTAACTCATAATAGCTATCTTTCCTAAGATTTCAACACAATCTCTAAGGAATAATCTATACACAAGTATGTTCTTCTAGCTGCCTAATAAGACACTTTTTTACAACTAAATAGCTTTTTAAGCAGTTTCAACAACTTGGGCTTATAAAGCATTTAAGATATTCATAGTGGTGAGATTAGTATGAACTAGGGAATCATTGTTCGTATCTAGATGTTCTATTTTGGTATAAAGAAAGGACCTAATGTTTTTTCTGAGTTTCTATTTATTTCTTGATCATTTCCAGTCTTGTTTTTTGCTTTTGTTAACCTAATGTTTTTCTTTTCTATCTCAACTACTTGGGTAGACAACTCAGCCTAAAGTTTATGACACAGACTTTTAACTTGACTACCTCCTCTTTGAATTTCTCTTCCTTTATTTTTTCCTTTATGAGCTTGGTGTTATGTTTTTCTCATTCTTTTTTCTTTGTAAACTTCTCGCTATGTTTTTTATTTATGCAAATCTGATGCCTTAACATTATTTCTAATTTAGCTTTTATTTTAGCCAATCCTCAGACTTTTTTTTCTTTAAATCTTTCTCAACCCTCTCTTTGTTGTTTACTCTGTTTGTAACTTCTCCTCAACTAATTCTCTAGCTGCCTTTTCAGATTTAAATTTTGCTCATAGATTCTCAACTTTCTTCCTCAATTCTTTCTCGTCTTCTAACCTCTTTCACTTGATTTCCATGGCCACCTTCTCTTATAGTAAGCCTTGCTTTGTTAGGCAGTCCATTCTTATGAGGTCTTTGCCTTATGATTTCTTATAAACAAGCCATTGATTTTTCTATGGATACTCCATTCCAAGTACTTATCACTAACCGAGAGGTTTTTTTTAGCAACTTCATATTTTATTGGGGCTTATGTCATCAAATCCTGTCTAATGCTATCTACTTGGTTAAGAAAGTTGCAGCTTTGGAGCTTCCCAAAAACTTATCCAAATTAGGTATTATTAAGACACACTGCAAGTATCTGAATTGTCTAGTTGCTAGTGATGGTGCATAACTGACATAACGAATAACTCCAATCAAGAGGACTCATGTTTTTTAACCATAATAACTGCAAGTATTATTTCTATGTTTTTGTGTAGAGAGAAGTGGAAAGGACTAAATAGGAGATGAAATGCGAAATAGTCACCACCTATTATTATGATCACTGGAAATCCTAATTGGTCTTTCAAAGGTACGAGAAAAGGGCTTGTTATGCTAATTAAAAGGAAAGATATTATCACTCAAAGGATCCTACCTAAGGTAAATTGAATTGTTATTTTGTCTTTTACTCCTAATAGGTGTCGCACATGGCGTGCACGGTGTGTTAGGATGTCAAGGAGGCGCCACCTAATTGTTTGGTTTAGGGTCACTAAGAGATTTGGGTGGACTGATCTTACCTTAAATTTTAGGGTAAATGACTAGTTGTAGCTAGATAAGGTATTAGCACCCCTAGTTCACCTTAACTGAGGTAAACTACATTATATGGTCTAGATATGGTTTAAAGGTGTTAAGGAGTTTCTAACCGGTAGTCTGTTTATGGATCGGAAC
>Ga0325403_1003649_pt1 | contig 14097 bp, 16 predicted proteins | sample PopdelMetagenome_19_FD_205665 | JGI IMG/M metagenome (GOLD analysis project Ga0325403, IMG submission 205665) | Populus deltoides microbial communities from Bellville, Georgia, United States - Xylem-PdKOR-R4 | ecosystem: Host-associated > Plants > Phyllosphere > Stem > Wood/Secondary xylem...
CATGGTTCCTGTGGTTACTCCTTCTTCCTTTGCATAGTTGGCTAATTGTTTGTGACTGTGACTATCACAGTCCTTTGCAATATGGCCAAATCGATTGCATCTTCCACATCTTGGTTTTCCTTTGTGCATGCACAATCCAAAATGATGCTTCTGGCATACCTGACACTGTGGTTTCACACCTGCTTGACTGCTCCCCCCAGTATTGCTATTCCAGCTTGTGTTGTTATAGCTGTTCAGGTTTCTGTTTGGAGTCCAATTTGATCCCCTCCTGTCTTGTGATTACCATTTTTGAGTAGATCTGCCTTGGAAGCCCTTATGTGAGCTGTAAACTTGATTGCCTCCAACCTTTAAACTGCTAAAGGCTTTTTCTGTTCCTGTTAACTTGTCCCTTTCATCATGCAAATCCTCCCTCTTATCATAGACTTTGACAGACACAATGACCTCTTCTGCTCTTAGAACATCAAGGTCTCGTGTCTCTTCAATGATAGACACAATGGACTTATATCTTCTACTTAAACTCATCAGCAATTTTTGCACAATTCTGGTTTCTGATACATCTTCTCCTAATGATTTCAGATTATTCACAGTTGCAAAGAATTTTGCTAGATAACCATCTAAACTTTCACCTTCTGACATTCTCATGTATTCAAAATCTGCTCTAATTGCTTGAAGTTTCACAGCTCTAACCTTTTTATCTCCTCTGAATTCTCTACTCAAAATGTCCCAAGCTCCTTTTGCAATCTTCTCGTTTCTTATGCGTGGGAAAAGGTCATCCGATAATGCTCCTTGTATGAGGCTTAATGCCTTTGCATTCTTGATTTTGTTTTCACTGGAGATGGTGGATGTTTGCAATGTAGTTTGCTCTGCTTCACTCTCTTCATCGCCTGATCCAGTTGCAACCTCAGGTGATTAATGAGATTGTATTCCACCTTCTATTACGTCCCATAGATCAAATGCTATGAGGATTGTCTCCATCTTTACAGCCCAAAAATCGTAGTTTGTGCCATTGAACTGTGGAGTTCTTAAATCTCCTCTAGTAGAGCTTGATCCTACCATTTTTAAGTAATCAACAGTTTAATCAATCTGTTTTCACAGTTTACACCCCTCTTAGGAATCAATTTAAAGCTCTGATACCATATTTGATTTCCAGTTCTCTTTAGCAGAGTTTGTAGAGAAGGTTTTTAAGAGAGGATGAGAAGAAGTTCTTGTATTCTGTTATTCTATTTTTCAATGCAGGAATCCTGCTTTTATACATGTTACATGCAATTAATAACAGACTCCAAGATTTTAGGAATCAATTCATCTCAACCTTTCATCAATTGAGGGCTGCGATTCTTACACATGTAAGAATCGATTTGTAACAGAAATTAACAAAAAAACTGCTATAACTGCTATAACTGCTTTAACTGTTTTTTTTAACTGCTATAACTGCTTCAAACAGAAACTTCTTCCATTACTTCATTCTTCTTTCTTCTTGTTATAACTTCAGGATTTACTTCTGAAGCTTTAAAGATAAGTAACCAACTTAACTTTCAACATAACATTCATCTACTTCAAGAGCTTCTTCGTCAATATGGGAGAAAGCGAGCTTCCCCTAGATGTCTGCTGAAAATAGACAAAAAGCTTCCGACTCAGTTCAATGGCCCTTCCTAAGACAGCTCATGTTGTCTTTTGGATTTCCAAGCCGCTTTGTTCATTTAATTATGCGGTGTGTGGAGACTGCTTCCTTCTCTATTGTTGTCAATGGTAGCATCTATGGGTTTTTTTCCCGGGAAGAATGGGGTACGTCAAGGGGATCCCGTCTCCCCTTATCTCTTTGTCACCTGCATGGAGTACTTCTCAAGGATACTGCAAAGGGCGTCTATGAGTCCTGGTTTTCGTTTCCACCCGAAGTGTGGAGTCCATGGCATCAGTCACCTTGCTTTTGCCGATGATTTTATTCTTCTCTCTCGGGGAGATAGGCAATCAGTTTCTTGTTTGTTTCAGCAGCTATTAATCTTTGGGAAAATCTCTGGCTTGTCCATTAATGTTGATAAATCTTCTATTTACTTTGGAGGGGTTGGTGAGAAGCTCCAGCAAGTCATTCTTGAGGATACAGGGTTTGTTGAAGGCAGCTTTCCATTTCGATATCTTGGAGTCCCTCTCAGTCCTCACAGGCTTCTAGTAAATTCACTCCTCTTCTCCAGAAACTAGAATCAGCAGTTCAGTATTGGATGGGGAAACATCTTAGTTATGCTGGCAGGGTTGAGTTGATCCGATCGGTTCTTTATGGCATGGTGCACTTTGGCTGAGCATTTTTCCCATTCCAGAGCTTGTAATCACACAGATAGTTAGCATCTGCCAAACTTTTCTATGGACAGGTGATATTCTGAAGAGTAAATCAGCTTTGGTTGCTTGGAGAACAGTCTGTTTACCTAAAAATGAAGGGGGCCTATGTCTGTTTGAGATTAAAGCACATAACAAAAGCTTCATTGCTAAGTAGCTGTGGAACATCCACCTCAAAACCGATTCCATTTGGATTCAGTGGATTCATTATTATTATCTCTCTAATCTCTCCATTTGGGATGCTTCCCCTCAGCGAACTTCCTCGCCATTATGAAAATCTATCATCTCATTCAAAGATCAACTTATAGCACACTATGGAGGCCAGCATCAAGCTATTGCATTGCTGTATACTGGTGTAGTTGTTTTAAAATAAAGAAATAAGAAACAAAGTATTGCTGCAGTTAAGAAAAAATAGAAAATGAGAGCAATATATTTTGAAGCTGAAAAACTGAATACAATTAACGTCTGAAGCATTACAATTTAAAGCTTGATTAATAACAACCCACTAACATCATGGTCCTAAAATTACACCATGATCACAATCATGGATAACAAAAGAAATAACTGAAAACAAAGAAATAGGAACAAGTATGAAATATTTCAAACCACTAAACAATGTTTATGACTCCAACAACAGCAGTTCTAAGCACGTTTTCTTACACTCCTCCTTGCTTTAGTAACTGCAAACTCCAAGTTTTGTCTTTAGAAATTCAAACTTGCTAACTGGCAGAGGCTTGGTGAAAATGTCTGCAACCTGATGTTCTCTTTTGCAATAGACAAGAACAATAGCTCCATCTTTTTGTACTTCCCTTAAGAAGAACAACTTAATGTTGAAATGCTTAATTTTGCCATGAAATACAGGATTATGAGAGATAGCAATAGCAGCTTGGTTGTTGTCGAACATGTGCGGCGTCGTAGTGATCGTCCACCCTCAAGGAAACAATGTAATGATATCCCTGGTGAGTATGGAGAGACAAGGAATTCTTGTCTCTTATCACTAAAATATGGACTGAAAGTCGCCACCTCGTATTATGGTCACTTGGAACCCTAACTAGTCTTAGAGATCGGGTACGGGGACTGGTTGTGTAAAGGGAAGGTATTAGCACCCCAACTACGCCCTAACTAAGGTAAGCTGCATTGCTTTGTCTGATAAAATCTAAAGTCTTGTTGTGATTTCTAATTGTCGATCCGTTTATGGTTTAAGAAAAGTCCTTCTCTGTAACGAGATCCTTATTAGGTAAAAAACCTAATTGTTCCAAGTAGTTAAAAGAAAATACCTTTTTAATATCGGGAATACATTTTACGTATAAATTCATAATCTCTGATACTAAAACAAAACAATAAATTTTTTGTTGTTTTTGAAATTTTGGCCAATGTTCTCTTGACTTTAATAAACTGATTATTAAAACCAAAATGCATGCTAAAACTTTGTTTTTTGATGTATGAAAAACATAATATGATTTTTTAGCTTTGAAACACTTGGTCGTATGCACAAAAATATTTTTTTCTTTTTCAAATTTTTTTGTATTTTTGGAAGTTTTTTGACGAAAATCAGGTATTTTAATACTGGATTTGTATTTTTGCGACATAAAATACATACCGATATTAACCAAAATGAATAAAAGAAACTATGCTAGAAAATTGTAAAATTCTGAAAAAAAAAACAAAATCTTAAATGTTTTTTGAATGGGCCGGACCCGGCCCATATCAGTGGGCTGGGCCAGACCCGACCCAAAACCAAATGGGTTGGTTACTGTGTCTAAGCACAGTAACCAGCCCTCCATTTGCTACAGAATGTGAATTAATTCACGTTCTGCATGAAAATGCAGATAGCGGCTGAGCAAAAGGAGAAAGAGACGGGGTAGCGGGAGGTTACCTGCGGTGGTGTCAAGGCGGTGCTGCTGGCGGTGGAGGCACGCTGGCCGACGGTTTCCCCCCCTTCTCCTCTTTTCTCTTCTTTCTCTTCTCTTTTCTCTTCCCTTTCCCCTCTGTTGTGTTCTCTCTCTCTCATTCTATTTCTCTCCTTTTTGTTTTCTCCATCTATGCCTCTTCTCTGCCTCTGTATTTATAGGCAGAAAAAGGTAGTGAAAATGCCCTACCTCTGTCCAGTCAAGGGACAGGGCAGGGTAGATGGGGGGTGCCAACTGGAGGGTGGTAGGCCATTGGTTAGGTCGGCGCCTTTTTAAGGTTTAAGAGAGAGTGGGAGTCGGTGACAGAGGAAGAAAAATCTTCTTCTTCCCCTGCTTCGCGTGTCCAGGGGAAGAAGAAGACCCATAATGCCTTCAAAACGGCACCATTTTGGACAAAACACGTTGTTTCATTTAAAAGGAAAAGGCGGCAAAAACATGTCAGAGTTCACATTGATCCTCAATTTGTGATTTGTTCAATCAAGTCCTTAATTGCAATTTTGATTTAAAAAACAATGCAATTGCATATCTGTCAAAAATCAAATAGCGGCTCTAAAGTTGGCCGCCTTTTTCACTTTAATCCTTGGTCTTGAATTAGTGCAATTTGACCCTCAATTGAGCAATAAACTTCTAATTTTTTCAATTTGACCCCTGATCTGATTTTAATTACAACCCCTCTATTTATGCGTCTTTTCCAATTTGGTCCTTGGTTTCAGATTTATTCAATTAAGTCCCTAATTGGCCATCAAACTTCAATATTTATGCAATTAAGCCCCTGATTTAACCAAATTAACTCTTACAAATTATATTTTGACCTCAGAACTCTAATTTCTTCCAATTAAAGCCCAAATTGACTCCAAAATCAAATTTTCTTGCAATCAAACTCTCCATAAAGTTAATTAGACCTTCAATAAAATCTAATTGAGTCCATAAACATCTGATTTTGGACTTTTCTTTCTCAAATTGAAGTTTTTTTTTGTCAACAAGGCTCTCACCAATCAACAAAATACTATCAAAATTTAATTTTTGTAATTTTGAACCTCCGCAACCAATTTTGACCATTTTTAGGGCGTTTTGGCATCCTTTTCTCACTATTCTTAATTTTTTATTTTTTTTGAACATATATTATTTTATATTTATTTATTTATTTATTTGTATTTTCTTCTTTTTTGTGCGGGAGCCTTAAAAATGGGTTATGATAGTTGTCAACAAGAATCTCAGTGCTCTCCTTCTGCTCCAAGTTAAGATCAATTAAAATTTTTCTCAGCCATAAAGCTTGATCAACAGCAGTTGTTGCAGCAACAAACTCTACTTCAGTAGTGGATTGAGCTACAGTTTCTTGTTTTTTCGAGCACCATGAAAAAACACCATAACCAAGTGTGAAACAGTAACCTGAAGTACTCCTTAAATCATCAATGGAACCTTCACAATCACTGTCTGAGAAACCAACCAGCTTGAACTCTTTGCTCCTCGTGAATTTAATGTCAAAATTACATGTGTCTTTGACATATCTAATCACCCTTTTTGCAGCCTTGAGATGGAATTCACTTGCACAATGCATAAACCAAGACAAGATACTTACAACATTCAAAATGTCAGGCTGAGTTGCTATGAGGTACATTAAGCAACCAATTAGACTTTTGAAATATGTCATATCAATCTTATCTGTTCCATCTTCTTTACAGAGCTTTTCCTTTTGGTTCATAGGAGTGGTCATTTCTTTGCGTTCTTCAAGTTTAAACTTCTTTGGAATCTCCTTGGCATATTTCTTCTGACAGATAAAAACTTCATGTTCATCCTACACAATTTCCATTCCAAGAAAGAAAGTCATCAAACCGAGATCTGTCATCTCAAAAACCTCCATCATTTCTTGCTTAAACTTCTCCACAAGACTTGTGTTGTTTCCTGTCACAAGTAGATCATCCATATACAATGAGATGATAAGAATGTTAGCGCCATTTTGCTTGACATACAGTGTTGATTCAGAGAAGCTTTTAGCAAATCCTAAGTTCAGTAGATGTTCATCAATTCTATTGTACCAAGCTCTTGGAGCTTGCTTCAATCTGTAGAGAGCCTTCTTAAGAAGACAAACTTTGTCTTCTTCTCCTTCTTTTACATAGCCTTCTGGTTGCTCTATATAAATCTCCTCCTGCAAAAAATCATTCAAGAACGCTAACTTGACATCTAACTGGTACACCTTCCAATTCTCTTGAGCTGCAATAGCAAGTAAGAGCCTAATAGTGTTGAGTCTAGCAACTAGTGTAAAGGTATCTGAGTAATCCACACTGAATATTTGAGCATATCCTTTGACCACGAGTCTGGCCTTATGCTTATTGATTTAGCCATCAACATTAAGCTTAGTTCTATACACCCACTTGACTCCGATTACCTTTATGTTTTGGGGTCGATCAAGCAACTCCCATGTTTTGTTCCTTTCAATCATGAACAACTCCTCGTTCATTGCAGCAATCCAATTTTAATCCATCTTGGCTTCTTCAAAATCTGCAGGTTCACACACAACAATGTTGCATCTTTGATAAACATCAGAAAGTAGTCTTGTGCCTCTGATGGGAGTGTCATCTGTCATGACATTCTGCTAGTCTTCCATATTTTGATCCTCTGTGTCCGAACCAAAAAACTTAATCTTTGGCTCTTTTGTGGTTGAATTCATCTTCTTTGCATCATCCTAGTTCCACTTTTCATCCTCCATAAAGTGTGCATCCCTGCTTATAACAATTTTTCCAATTTATTGATGGAAAACTTTATAAGCTTTTGCAACCGAGCTGTAGACAATGAAGATGCCTAGAAGTGCTCTTTTATCTAGTTTATCTCTTTTGATCGGTGTAACAAGAGTGAAGCACAAACATCCAAATATTTTAAGGAAGTTCAAAGATGGTTTATAACCATACCATGCCTCAAAGGGTGTTTGATCCTTTACATCTCTAGTTAGAAGTCGGTTTTGCAGAAAAACAGTAGTGTTTGCTGCTTCTGCCCAGAACTTCTTTGGTAGATTCTTCTCATGCAACATACATCTTGTCATCTCCAAAATGAATATGTTCCGTCTCTCACTAACTTAATTTTGTTGTGGAGTGTATGGAGCGGTTAATTGATGTTGAATGCCTGCCTCCTCACAAAAACTGTTGAATGAGTTAGAGGTGTACTCCTTGCCATTTTCTGATCTAAGATTTTGAATTTTACAGCCGCTCTCATTTTCAACTCTTGCTTTAAAGTTCCAAAAAACTTGAACCACCTCTAACTTGTGCTTCAAAAAGAAAATCCAATACATACGGGAGAAATCATCAATGAATACAACATAATAGAGACTACCTAGAGAAGGCGTTCTTTGTGGCCCTGCAATGTCCATATGAATCGATTACAGCTTCTGTGTTGCTCTCCATGTTACTTTGGGAAATGGTTTCCTGCTTTGCTTTCCAGACTAACATGCTTTGCAATTGGGAATGTGATCATCAAGTGTTAAAAGATCATTTGCCATCATCTTAGATTTCATCTGCAACAGCCCCTTATGATGATAGTGCCCGGGTCTTTTATGCCAAACTTCTGTGATATTTTCTTTGATTGGGAAAGCAATTTGCTCCATCTCCAATGGATTTAGAGCAAAGCTTTTTCCTCTCATTTTTACTTTGAAAATATCATGGCCATCTACATCTTTAATCAAGCAACTTTTATCTTCGAACACAACTTTATAACCTTTTTCAATTAATTGTCTAACGCTAAACAAGTTTTAATCAATTTCAAGAACATGCAACACATCATAAATGAACTTTGTACCTGAACAGGTTGAAATTGCAATTGTTCCCTTTCCTTCCACGGTTATGTACTCGCCATTTCCAATTTGAACTTTCAATGTTTCTGAGCTTCTTAGTTCTCTGAATAGATCCTTGTCATGTGTCATGTGGTTAGTACAACCACTATCAATAAGCCAACTCTTACTCGATTCAATGCCAGAGAAATATATAGTCACGAATAGTTGATCTTCCTCCTCTTGATCAACAATTTATGCCTCTTCACCATGTTGTTGATTTTTGCTCTTACAGATAATAGCTTCATGCCCCATTTGATTGCATTTGTTGCACTTGGTGTCTAGTCTTCTCCAGGATTTAAAATGTAGATGAGATTTTCTATTACAATGTCGGCATAGAGGATAAGATCCCTTCTTGTTTCCAGTATTGCTCATGTTGTTGTTGGCCTTAAAATCTCTATTTAAACCTTGATGGCTTTACCTTTATTTTTTTATAGTTTCTATTCTCTTTGTGCTTGACAAATAAGGCTCACTCAACATCATCTTCCTGCCTCATAGCCTTTATTTGCTCCTGTGCTTGTAATGCATTCAACATCTTTGACAAAGTGATTTTTGACATATCCTTAATGTTTTCTAAGGATGTAATTGTTGCCTCAAATTTTTCAAGAATTGTTACAAGAATTTTTCGGACAATCCTTGATTCTGGCAGAGATGAGCCAAGTAATCTAACTCGGCTAGCAATGTTAAGCAACCTGTCAGAATACTCTTTGATGGATTCAGTGTTTTTCATCTTCTGCAACTCAAAATCACGTACCAAGTTCAGCACTTGCATCCCTCGGATCCTTTCATCTCCTTCATATTCAGTCTTGAGATAATCTCATATCTCCTTTGCTGACTTCAGAGACATGATACGAGTAAAGATGGTGGATGAGACTGCAGCAAATAAACAGGCTTTTGCCTTTGATTTCTTCATTTTCTTCTCCTTAAGCGCTTTGATCTGTGCCATGGTGGGATTGTTAGGAAGTGTAGGGATTTCATAGTCTTTTTCCACTGCTTTCCAAAGATCCAAAGTGTCCAAGTATGTCTCTATGCGTACTGCCCAAATCTGGTAGTTGTCTCCATCAAACACCGGCGGAGCAATTGATGAGAAACTAGCTTCAGCTTCCATGATGTATCAAACTCACACACAGGTCCCTATAAGAAGATAGCTCTGATACCAATTGTAGTTGTTTTAAAATAAAGAAAGAAGAAACAGAGTATTGCTGCAATTAAGAAAAAATAGAAAATGAGAGCAATAGATTTTGAAGCTGAAAAACTGAATACAATTAACATCTGGAGCATTACAATTTAAAGCTTGATTAATAACAACCCACTAACATCATGGTCCTAAGATTACGCCATGATCACAATCGTAGATAACAAAAGAAATAACTAAAAACAAAGAAATAGGAACAGGTTTGAAATATTTCAAACCACTAAACAATGTTTATGACTCCACCAACATCAGTTATAAGCACGTTTTCTAACAACTTGGAGCAGTGTAGACCATCCTTTCCTAGCTAATGCTTATAACTTCCTGCGGCTTAAAGGTGCTCCAATTTCTTGGGCAAAGGTGGTCTAGGAGCCTTGGTCTATGCCCAGATATAATTTTATTATGTGGTTGGCTGTGATGGGGAAACTTCACACCCGAGATAGGCTTCGGTTCCTGCAAACTGATCCTAGTTGTGTTTTCTGCCGAGATGAAGAAGAATCCCACAACCATCTGTTTTTTGCTTGCCACTAGACTTCTCTCTTATGGCGGATGACGAAATCATGGCTTCGCATAAACAAGCGAATGTCGACCATAAATATTGCTATTTGAGGTCTCCACTATACCGGGAACAATACTGTTGGTAGAATGCGAATAGTCTCACTTGGTATTCTGATTTACTTAATTTGGGAAGAACAAAACAAGAGGATTTTTTATAATACCTGCAATTTTGTATCATTTTTTTTCTAAATTGCAGGTTATGTTCTTCATGGTTCTGCATTTCCATGAAAAAAACCATTTTAATCTCTAATTTGGGGGCTGCCTTCCTGCTTTAACTGGCTTTGTTTCCTTTGTCTTTTGGGCAGTTCTCAGGATCTGCTTCTCGGTGTGATCTTCAAAGGGTTGTTTCATCCTCTTTTGCTACTGATGATGGCCTTTTTTGGTTTTGATGGTGTTGTTGCTGCTGTCTTTTTTGTTCTTCTCAGTCTTATTTCTCTTCTGTTGCGGTTTCTCTGTGCTTGATGCCCCTACTGGCTTCATCCATGTTGTTGCTGCTGTCTTTTTTGGTCGTCAAGCCTCTATTATGTTGGCAGTCAAGCCTCTATTATGTTGGCAATGTTTAAGGATTTTGCTCTTCTCGACTTGTTAGAATCATGTGCTACATCTCTGCTGGTTCCTTGTTTGTGCATGTTCAATGCTGAGGTTCCCTTGATGCCTACTTTGATGGAGCATGGCCCATTGTTCGAGATTTGTGAGCTGGTACTGTTATTTTGCTTTTGGTTAGGTAGGGCACCTTATTATTTGATTAGGTTACTAATCTACCCAAGCTCATTTTCTGCTTGGTTGTCTATATTTTTTTGTTGGCCTGGATGTTTATTTCTAGTTAAGGAGCATGTTTCTTTTTTATAAATCCTTGATATTGAATTTGTTGGTTCTCTAGCTTTATATATTTTTTATCTTTAATATATTCATACATTTTGATAAATAAAAATTGATTAAAGAGTTTTGTCTAATTAATTTATTTATAATCTCATCGATTTCCCTTAATTTTAAGGGATATCAAATTTATTTGTTTTACATGAAAGAATATTTATTTTACTTCGATAATTAACAAATTTAAAAGAATGGATATGTAGACTCTTGAATTGAGCTAACTACCTCGCAAGTTATTATTTTTCAAATTATTGTTTCTTTAATTTTTCATATTCAATTCCCTCATTTTTTTTCCATTTTAATATATTATAGGAAGATTAAATGAAATTTCCTTTTAGTTCCATCTGATTTTCAAAATCACACTACAAATTTATTTTATTTGTAATCGTTAATCTGAATTATGTTTTGATGTTCCGACAACTTATGAAGTGCAAACTCCAATACAATATTATTATTTCAGAACTACACAAACCCAAATTTTAACAATAATAATCCAATTCATCATTACGTAGGAATAATAAAGCTAAACAAGATAAAATCCTAGAATGTCGATTTTACGGAAGCTATAGTCTGTATGAAAGTGAGAATAAGCAGGATAGCTGCTGCAATAGTTGCCGTACCTCTCCAAATATTGGGGAAATATATAAGTTTCAAGGTTGCTGTCGTACGGTTAAAGCGGCTCTCGGAGTGGCCATTTATCTTTTCAGAGATATCACCAAAACAAGTGTAACTGTCACCAATATTTTCGCAAAAATGGTTAATTATATTTGAAACTGCAGCATCGTCACCTAGCCGGTTGAGAATGATTCCCTTCCGGACTAGCAAACCCACGTCTTCTGCACTGTTGATAAGATTGTCCATAAACTTAATATAACTGCATACGTAAGCTTCAGACGGGTAGCAGCACTGCTCCAAAGCCATGATATTTCGTACAAGACGTTCGAAGCTGTGATCAACTTCCAACTGTGGTATTTTCAACACTCCTTCCTCAAATTCTATGTTGACCGGGCATTTGTCTTCGGTGACCTGAAACTTCACCCCAGCCTCGCGAAGCATGACCGCACTATATTTCAGCTTCATAGGATAAATCTTATAACTTCGCTGAAAGGCTCCATTCAACATCAAATTCCTTAGTAAATCAGTGAAATGCCTGCTTCCCTTCACACTCGAGCTGGTTTGTACCCCTTGTGAAAACGTGTACTTTCGAAAATGTAATGTGGCAAGATCAAGAAAAGGAGTGGCTGTACCATCCTGGCTAGCGGGATTGACCTGGTCATATATTTCCTGAATAACGAAGAATGGTAGTTGGTTTTCAAGTAGCATCAAGTCTTCTCGGACGTCAAATGTCATCCTGGGCTCAAAATTCTTAGGATCGTTATAATCATGATCCTTTGACTCCAACAAAAACTGAATGATGAAGACAGCATCCAGCAGGATCATCTTTACGAAATCACGGCTCTCGATTAATTTGAATTTCTCTGAATAACAGTGTCGGAGACGCTTTTCTTGGTTCTCAATGCTGATCAAAATATCAATAATTTTCTTCTTATCCATCCCAGCCCGTTCAGTAAGCTTTTTGAAATATTTCAGTTTCTCCTTTTCCATGGCCCGTTCAGTATGTTCGCGGTTAAGAGGACCTATTGAAATCAGTAGTGGAGAGTAGGCTTTCCCATTTACGTTTCGAAGCGGTTCGGGCACCCTGTAGATGCAGCACTCGGAACCGTTCCGTTTAAAGGACCTTTGTTTCTCCTCAGAATCCAGCTTTTCCAAAATATCTGTAGCTTTTTCTCTCTCTATTTTTTGATTTGTAACCATCTCAATGCCTGAAGCACTTCCCACATCAAAATCTTTTCCCTTGTTTGGAGCACTTGCCTTATCCTCTTCCATATTTGAGGCTCTTGCCTGTTCAATATCGTTTTCCATGTTTGAAGCACTTGCAGTAAACCTATCCTTTTCCAGTCTGCAGGTTGGCTGAAACAAACCAAGAATGAATGGAAGGTATACACAGTTCGGTTATGAATATCACAAATTTTGAAAACTTTTTCACTATAACACATTTTCTCCTTCTCTACCCCCTCTCACTTCAAATCATCCTTGTCTCTCTATTTCTCACTTGGTATAACACTAAATAGCTTAAATAATTAGCTAGATTTTTTTAATGTATATAATCAAATTTGACGCCATCAAATAAAAATGATTCGTACCGGTAATTAATTAAGCTTATTAAGGGTGTTTGAAACAATAGTAACGAATGTTTTTAAAGTGTTTTTCGCTTTGAAATATATTAAAATAATAAATTTTTTAAAATTTATTTTTGATATCATCATATCAAAACAATTTAAAAAAATAAGGACGAAGAATTTAGAGTTGTTTTAGAATTTAAATAAAGATTTTTTGAAATTCATACCTTCTATTTAAGGTGTTATCAACTTTTTCAAAGTTGAAACCATCTAAATAATGATATTTTTTAATTTCAAAAACTCATGCTTATAATAAAACAAAATGTGTTTTTTCATAACAAAAAAGAAATGAATGAATAAGGAATGATATTTTTTTTATTAAAGGAACATGTTTTTTTCTTATTCATTTAAATCATTGAATTTTTTATGAATATTTATTTTAATTAACTTATGTTTTGATTTATAAAAGAGCGATACTAATAAAAATGACATTTTTTCTCAAACAAATGCATGAATTGAAAGAGAAATTCTCACCAGAGAAATGGATGTTTTCTTCAATTTCTTGAAACATTTGATTTTATTAGAATATTTGTTTTAATTACCATAGAATTCAATAAAATAATTTCAAAAAGGCAGCAACACGTAGGCAAATTAACTAGTAGTAATCTCAAGTTGAACCTCCGATTCAATAACAAGTTCAGTGACATTAACATCAAAATTTAAGACATCACATTTATAGAAAAATGCATGCTAGAAAATGTTTAGTTGGTTTCCCTCGAATTTTGCAAGATAACCTATATCATCAAACCCATACAAAGAGAGAGGGGTAAGGCAAAATGCATGAAGAATTCTCTAAGAAAATGGCCAAGTTAAGCATGAGTGGAGTGTTCATGCTGATGGGGTAAGGCAACAACTGTCCCACCAGTATTTCTTAACCCCAAAATTCGAAAACATGAAACAGCTGTTAGAACTATTTAGCTCACAGAATTATTTAGATCGTTATTACGGTGCAATCTCTTAATGTGGGATTTATGTTTTTTGGATTTGAAAATTTTGTAAATTTTATGATATTAATTCTTCATTCATCAATAATTGTTTATGGTTTTAAATATCCAAACTGTAAATAATTACTCCTTTTGAAAATGTACACTCAATTGATTTAGTAATTATCACTTAACACGTGAATTTATATAAAAATTTAATATAATTTGTTTGTATGCATAGTAATTAATTTTCAATTTT
>Ga0325403_1003652_pt1 | contig 14096 bp, 10 predicted proteins | sample PopdelMetagenome_19_FD_205665 | JGI IMG/M metagenome (GOLD analysis project Ga0325403, IMG submission 205665) | Populus deltoides microbial communities from Bellville, Georgia, United States - Xylem-PdKOR-R4 | ecosystem: Host-associated > Plants > Phyllosphere > Stem > Wood/Secondary xylem...
ATGGCCACTACAGTAGCCCCACTATTTTCACTTGATGTCATAATCCAGGTAACCCTAATTACAAGTACGCCTGAGCTTACAGCTGAAGTGGTACCCTAGCAAAATATATAGCAATGGTAAGATATTTAATTGTCACTTGCTGCATCAATTTCTATGCCATCATTTTCTGAAGAAAAAAAAGGATTAGATTCGTATGAGATATGGTAGGGACCAAAAGTTTGTGGTTCTAATAAGCAGAGGTGTCAAATTTGAAATTAGGACAAACCTTAAATTTACCATTTGGTATATTTTATTTCTAATTAAAAATACAGCTTTTTTAGCTATGTTGAATTTATCTTCATCACTTCTCGTGACGAATATTATTTAACATAATGGCTTCATAATTCAATGGCTTCCATTGTCAAAGCCATTTTCCATGGCAGAATTGAAAGATGTGATGATTCACTCCTCCCTTTGGTAATATTTGAAGACTGTTTAGCAGATATACTAACAGAAAAACCTCAAGTAAAATCTTCAACAAGTCCTTGACAAGTTGAGTATTGAAAATACCTACAAGCCAATTTATCAGTTATAGATCTCCTATACAAGATGGAAATGAAGATACACACAAAGGAAAATCGATGAAAAGTATTGCATCATTACTCACTGATCCTTATGCAAAGCTGAAACATATTAATTTTGCAGAATAATTATCATATGATGTTCAGCAGCATGTCATTGGCCAATATATTGACATCTCTCCTATTTCTTTTATTTATTTATTTATTTTGAGCATATGAATGTTATTTGACAGTCACCTCAATTTGTGGGGTTAGGTTCACATCCTACAAACTGTTCCGGAAACATAATTGTCAGAGATTCTAAGAAAATTGCCAGAGTAGTCTATTTTCTGCCTGATTGTTTCGCCCATGACTGTAGAATGGCAGCCAGACTAATAGTCACAAATCACTCTCTGAGCTGTAAGTTTGTTGGATTGTTCTGCTTTGCTTTGCCTTTTCTTTTGCCAACAGAACCTTATCTTGACTTCATCTGCCTATTATCATTTATGACGTGCTTGATTTGCTTTTTTTCTTTAAGAGCTGTTTCTTGGCCTTTTCTTTTGCTAACAAAATTAATGGTTGTTAAAATCATGATGCGACTCTCGTAAAATTATACAATTAATATATATTTAATATGTAAAATTAAACTAAAATTTAAACATTAGTAAAATTGATGAAACTCATTTAAAATAGATCAAACTCATCAACCTATATTTAATTTGTAAAATTAGATTAAAATTTGAAAATCAATAAAATTAGTTAAACTCATTTAATCTTTTTAAAATCGGTAAACTTGATCGATTTTACAAGTTTAAAAGAAGCATAAAATTATACAATTTAGTAATTTGCATCTTAGCATTTTTATTGTCCAAATTTATATCTTACAAAACTTATACAATCTGATAATCAAGAGTTTAATTTTGACTATAATTATTATAATTTTTTTTAATGATATAAGTTATTTGCGGATTTTATTTTTGTAAAATAAAATTAAATACCTCTTTATTTTTAACAGTTCTTTATGTAAACTACTAATATATCAATAGATATATTTCTTTGTTTTAGTTGTCAAATATATAAAATAAAAGTTGTAAATTAACATACTTGACTCTTGAAGTAATTAATGTTAAATAACCTATCAAAATTTGAAATGACTCGTTTTTTTTGTAAATGACGAAGTGAGTGAATCGATTTGTCCAAAAAGTAAAGCATGTGAAAAAAAATAAAGTGTTTAGACTTTTTTATTATTTATTTTATTTTCATTTTAATTGTGCTATATTGTTAATTAATACTTAACTGAAATTATTAATATATAATTAGTTAAAATATTTTACTTTTGATTTTACTATTTGAATTTATAATTTGAATTTATATTATATATTTTATATCGTGTTAAAAAAATATTTTTAACAACTTTGATCATAACCTTACGTTTGTGTATGCCATTTAGAAATATAAAGCACAATAATGGAAGAATGCAAATTCCAAATCTGAAAAATCAAAGAAAATGTCACTGTGCTTGAATTCCAAGCCAAGGAGACCAAAACGTCAACTCTCGTCAACAATGGCAAAATATCAAAGAAAATGTATTCAGCCTCTATAATGGATGCATTATATAATGTCACTGTGCTTGGACCTGAGGCCAAATGTTTATTGGATGCACTTGTCTGAGTTCTATCCCAACATTTGATCTAGTGGGAGATATATAAAATGTTTAATTTTTATTTATCAACGTATTTTTTAATAAAATATTATTACAAACCTTTATATATATATAAAAGAAAAATTAGAAAACTTTAATAATACCGAATAAAAAACAAAAATTAAAAAAAACTAAAAAGTCTAATAATATTGAATAGAAAAATAAAATAGAAAAACTATTTTTTTGAGACATGAAAACTAGAAAAGCCTAATAATAATAAATAAAATAAATAAATCTTTAAATGAAAATTAATTATATTTGTTATTAGTCAAAACCTTCAAAAATAAAAACAACATAGCTATCTGGAGACACATAAAATGTTTAGATTTTATTTATGAAAGTTTTGTATTGTTGTGTGGTCCCGCACCATGTGATGGGGGGACCATCACATTAATTAAGGAGGCAGTTGGCAGCCTCTTTGATTTAAAATGAAACTGTCACTGTAGAGGCAGTAGCAAAATTTGAACAAGAGAGCAGAGAAAAACTGAGAGAAAGAAAGAAGAGGAGGCAGCAGAGCAGTCTGTTTTCTTTCTTCGATTTCCAGTTCGTTCACCGTTGAATCGGGCTGAGATTTGGACAGCAGCTTCTAGACACGTTACTCTTCATTCTGAACGGTTGGATTGAAGATTGGTGGTGTGGAAGCTGGTCGTTTTGACAAAAAACGGGGCTGTCAGTGTTGTGAGTTTTTCTCTAACATTACTCTCTTTAATCTTGTTGTAATCCGAGAATAAGTTGTTCTTGATGATATATATGTTGTAGCCCTTAGTTGAATCCGAGGAAGAACAATTGTGAACCCATTATTTGTGATAGTGGAAGTTTTTAAGTGGACTCCGGTCCCGTGGTTTTTCCCGCATCGGGTTTTCCACGTAAAAAATCTTGGTGTTGATTTGTGTGATTGTTGCATTATATTTGTTCATTGTTTGATTCTGTTTTTACTGCACAAAGAGGGAAAAAGGATTGGGACTTGTGAATTGTGAATTGTGAATTGTATTCCGCTGAATTGATCCGGTTAGTTGTCCCTAGTTTTCCCAACATGTATTTATTAAAAGTTATTACTACAAAAAAAAATAGAAAACTTTAATAATACCGAATAAATTATTAGCCATGGTTTTGCACTTTTGCATTTTTTTCTCTCGTAATTGTACCTTTATTGGTTTAAATTATTGGCCCTATCCCAAAGTGTTCGAGTGGGATGACTTGTGATTAACTTGAATATCTAATTGTAAATGCTCCTAATTTTCTTTCTACAAGTTTTCATCCATGGCTATCGTCTGAAGGCTAACCATGTAAATATTGTCATTCCAATATTGTTTGCGCTAATTGTTTCTATACAAAAAATTAACAAAAAAAATAACAAAATAAAGAAATCTTCCAAAGAAACTTTTCAAAGTGGATTCATTTGATTGATAAGAGACCGAAGAAAGGAAGAAGGATATAACAAAAACATTAACCACGTCAATGGAAGACATCACCGTAGGTCCATAGCTGACACCCGAAGACATCCAATCAAGAATGGAAAACATTTAATTGGATAATTTAGGTTAATTTAACGTATCAGATTTAAAATTTATTTTTTAATAATTACGAGTTTAAATTTTTTAAGAATTACTAGAAATTTAAATAATTATTAACTTTAAAATTTATAAAATTAATCAAATTACACGCAAGCCGACCCGAACACCAACATTAATAATAATAATAATAATAATAAAGAATGGAAGACATCCAATTAAGACGCCACTGTCTATCTTCTTAAGAAATTTTCGATCATGACCAAGACAAATGAATTCCTGCACAAAGGGTATTCCAACCTTATGGCTCCCATTATATACGTATGCAGGGCTAATCATTTTATACATCCTCCTTAAGAAAGTAAACCACCAAGGCCATGGCTTCCCAAATCTTGCTCTTATCCATACCTTCCTTGTTTTTTTCCTTACTTGCTTATGCTTCCTCGGCTGCCGGAGCTGAAATAGCAAATGGAAGGAAGGAAGCAGAAGCTCTTCTAAAATGGAAAGTCAGTCTTGACAACCGAAGCCAGTCTCTCCTGTCTTCATGGGCTGGAGACAGCCCTTGCAACTGGGTCGGAATCAGTTGCGACAAGTCTGGTAGTGTTACCAACATAAGCCTGCCTAATTCTAGTTTGAGAGGCAGGCTTAATACTCTCAGATTCTCTTCCTTTCCTAACTTGATTGTGCTTATCCTTCGCAACAACTCCCTCTATGGGTCCGTTCCTTCACATATAGGTAACCTTTCTAACCTCTCCATCCTTGACTTGTCTTTCAATAGCATTTCTGGCAACATTCCATCAGAAATAAGCACAATGAAAAGCATTAGAGTGTTTACCCTGTCTGAAAACCATATCGGTGGCTCCATCCCTAATGAAATAGGAATGTTGAGTTCACTTTCTCAAATAATTTGGCATGAAAATGATCTCGGAGGATTAGTCCCTGCGTCTATAAGCAATTTGAGCCACTTAACTGATCTTTATCTCAATGGAAATCAACTTTCTGGTGGCATACCACAAGAAGTTGGAAAATTGAGATCTCTTGATTTGCTTGATTTGTGGAATAACAACCTTAGTGGTGTTCTTCCTACGTCCATAGGAAACTTAAGCAACTTGTCTTTTCTTTACCTTTACGAAAACAAACTCTCTGGTTTCTTACCTAGAGAAGTAGGAATGCTTGAAGACCTATTAACCCTTCAGTTGTCCGATAATAATTTTGAAGGTCCAATCCCTACTTCCATAGGAAATATGAAATCTCTCAATTTCCTTCAACTAAAACAAAATTTTCTCACTGGTAAAATACCTGATTCTTTTGGAAACCTCACAGGATCTCTCACTTCTTTAGATTTGTCATATAATAATCTAAATGGTACAATACCACCATCTTTAGGAAATTTAATAATCTTATCTCAACTTCTCCTTGCGAATAACAGTCTTTTTGGTCCCATTCCTCCAGAAATGAACAATCTTACCCATTTATATTTGTTACAAATATATTCTAATAGATTGTCTGGTAATCTACCACGAGATGTGTGCCTTGGTGGATTACTTTCATATTTTAGTGCGTTGGACAATTATTTCACGGGACCTATCCCAAAAAGCTTGAGAAATTGCAGCAGCTTGTTGAGACTCAGACTTGAGAGAAACCAGCTTAGTGGAAACATATCTGAAGCTTTTGGCACACATCCCTATTTGTACTACATGGGTTTGAGTGATAATTTATTGCATGGTGAACTTTCATGGAAATGGGATCAGTTTAACAATCTGACAGTCTTCAAAATTTCTGGAAACAAAATCTCTGGAATAATACCAGCTGCTCTTGGAAAGGCAACTCATCTACAAGTTCTTGACCTCTCGTCAAATCAACTAGTTGGGAGAATTCCAAAAGAATTGGGAAATTTGAAGTTAATTGAACTTGCACTCAACGATAACAAACTTTCAGGTGATATTCCTTTCGATGTCGCATCGCTATCTGATCTCGAAAGGCTTGGCCTGGCAGCGAACAATTTTAGTGCAACAATTCTTAAACAGCTTGGCAACTGCTCAAAACTGATATTCTTGAATATGAGCAAGAATAGATTCACAGGGAATATTCCTGCTGAGATGGGGTCTTTACAGTCTCTTCAAAGTCTTGATCTCAGTTGGAATTCCCTCGTGGGAGGTATAGCACCGGAGCTTGGACAGCTGCAGCGGCTAGAGTTTCTGAACCTCTCCCATAATATGCTGTCTGGTCTCATTCCAACCAGTTTTAGTAGACTGCAAAGCCTCACTAAAGTGGATGTATCCTATAACAAGTTAGAGGGTCCCATTCCTGACATCAAAGCCTTTCGCGAAGCACCATTTGAAGCAATTAGCAACAACACCAACCTGTGTGGCAATGCTACTGGTTTGGAGGCTTGTTCTGTTCTCATGAAAAACAAAACTGTGCACAAGAAGGGCCCCAAAGTTGTCTTTTTGACTATATTTTCTCTGCTGGGTAGTTTGTTGGGCCTGATTGTAGGTTTTCTTTTCTTTTTCCAAAGCAGAAAAAAGAAAAGGTTAGTGGAAACACCACAAAGAGATGTTGCCGCGAGATGGTGCCCTGATGGGGAACTGCTCTACGAGGACATCATTGAGGCTACTGAGGAATTCAACTCCAAATATTGCATTGGTACAGGAGGGTATGGAGCTGTTTACAAAGCTGTACTTCCATCAGAACAAGTCCTTGCCGTGAAGAAATTCCACCAAACACCAGAAGTTGAGATGACCATCTTGAAAGCTTTTAGAAGCGAGATTGATGTCTTAATGGGTATACGGCATCGAAATATTGTGAACCTGTATGGTTTCTGCTCGCATGCCAAACACTCATTTTTGGTATATGAATTTGTGGAAAGGGGAAGTTTAAGAAAGGTATTGAACGACGAGGAACAAGCAGCAAATATGGATTGGGATAAAAGGATGAATCTTATCGAAGGCGTAGCCAATGCTTTATCCTACATGCACCATGACTGCTCTCCTCCGATTATTCATAGAGACATTTCCAGCAACAATGTTCTTTTGGATTCAGAATATGAGGCTCATGTCTCTGACTTCGGCACAGCCAGGCTCTTAATGCCTGACTCATCCAATTGGACATCATTTGCTGGCACCTTTGGGTACACAGCTCCAGGTATGTAGTTTACAAAATCACTTGAAAACAAAATAGGTGCAGTAAATTATTTTGGCAAAATATAGCATGACCAGCCTCTTTTGCAGAGTTGGCATACACAATGAAAGTGGATGAAAAATGTGATGTGTATAGCTATGGAGTATTAACATTGGAAGTAATGATGGGAAAGCATCCTGGCGATTTCATCTCATCACTGATGTTTTCTGCTTCCACCTCCTCATCATCACCAACCGTTCACAATACACTCTTGAGGGATGTTTTAGACCAGCGCCTCCCACCTCCTGAAAACGAACTTGCGGACGGTGTGGCACATGTTGCAAAACTGGCGTTTGCTTGCTTGCAGACCGATCCCCATTATCGGCCAACAATGCGACAAGTTTCTACAGAGCTTACAACTCGTTGGCCACCATTGCCAAAGCTATTCTCCACGATAGAATTGGAAGATGAACTGGTTCACAGAAATGTTAATGGTTGAATTTTTACTTTCTACTTTCCTGTCAAGAAGCCAGGAGCTCAGGTGGTAATAGAGTCCCACTCCTCTCAAGAGGTGTTATTGTCTGTCTTAGATATTCAGTCCAAAGTCTTACATTTCGTCTATTTTTTCGCCTACTGCTTGTGTATATTAAATGCAGAAACAAGAAACAGAGTTTTCCCATTTCGAGCGTAAATTCGCCAGGTGAAATATTTCACATTTTTTTGTTTTCTTTAGCAACAATGGAAGAAATCAACATATTTTCTCCTATTTTTGTTTTCCAATAAACGAAAATGAATTATAATAAGCTCTTGATTTTATTTTTTAATTGGTAATGATAATAAGCTTCTTTCAATATTGCCAAATCAGCAATAATACAACTAAAAATCTTGATGATATAATAAAAACCACTCCCTATAATTTCGACAATTAAAACAAACTTGTCCTAAAAGAAGTGGCCACTGCTTTCTATTTTCTTAAATTATTGACAAAGTTTTTTTTTATATATTTTTTTTTTCCAAAAGAAACTTCACTTCAAGAACGGCAAACTACACTTCCAGCTATAAGCAATTGAATATACCTTCTGTTATGTAACTATTCAAAGGGAAATTACGTAACTATTTATATGCACTCTTGTTGACTGAAAAAGACAACGAAACCATAGCAACATTACCTAAGAAACTAGTCCCTGCTGATCAGATTCTTTTTGCAAGCAGGTGGCAAAACAAAATTTAATTATCTACTATTCATGTACAATAAATTATTTAATAATTTAATTATATATCATATTTTTTAAAATATTTTAATATTTATTATAACTATTTATTTATATTATCTTTATTATTTTTAAACAGAAACAGTAATATCTTTTACACTCATTAAAAATACCTAACACAAATTTTATAAATTTTAATAGCTTTTCAACTTGATAACCGGTGCTTAAAAATTTTTATTGATTAAAATTGTTTATTATAAAACTAAAATAAAAAAGTAATAAAAAAATACTGTATGTATTTTCTCGGTATATATTGAATTTAAATTATTATTTATTATTTATTTTTGAAAAAAATACTATTTTATCACTTAAATTTATTAAAAAAATATTTTCTTAAAATTAATAAGGGTGCAAATAATACATAATTTAACTTCTATAATATCATAATGTTTTGACAATTTGAAGTATCTTGATATTAATTGATTTAATTCGAGAGATAATTTTTTTATTTATTTGTTTCTGCTTTTACATGTAGTTTACGGGGTATTTTTAGGTTGAATGGTTGTTTAAATTGACGTTAGAGTTTAAATTTTTAAATTGAATAATTATTTTACAATAAATTTAAAACTTTTTATTATGATATACAAACCAGATACCAGCACACAATATCATAATTTTTATATTAAAGAAATGGTAGCTCGGAGGAACTCTTCCCCTGGCCACTGTTACCTAATCTTACATTACGAGCTAGCTAAATTGATTTGATTGATCAAAATGAACTGACAAAAGGGTAAACTGAGCCCGAAACCCACAGACAAGTTTTCTTATAATAACAATGACAAATGCTTACTTCCATTTTCCATGACAGACTTGCCTATGAAGGTCCTGTAGACAGACTAGTAAAGTTTCCAGAACTTGCCTGGGTCACTGTCACCGATCTGCCTATTATGGCCAATTGGTTTTGATAAACTTAGTCTGCACGTTAGTACTTTAAACACTTTGAAATTCCTTATTGGAACTCAGCACACAAAGCACATTAATGAAGATATCTGTTTATGTTTGGAGGATAGAGATTATATGTTCAAAATACAGGAGATAGACCCGCTGTATTATCCAGAATTTGAGATGATGTGTAACGACCACCAGACCTCAAAACCTCATCTACTGCATCTACAAGTTGAATTTATGTTCCCAGAAATCAAAGATGACCTTCACATGCTATCAGACAATTTCTCCATTGACGTCAATAGCATCAGTTCAGAGTGTGATGTATGGGAAAAAAATTGTGCAGCAAGGATTTTGGATCTACCAGTGGAGTTGTTGTTCCCAGAAATCAAATATGGTCTTCTCACGTCAGCAGACAGCCCTTCCATTGGTAACAGCGTGTAATGCATTGGAAAAGAATTGTGAAGCACAAAATTTTGACATAACAGGGGCATCAATTGATCAGACAAATCCTACTCACCACATGGTACTTGGAAGGAATAGAAGAAAAGTTAAACTTCAATCCCAAACCGGCAGCATTCAAGAAACAGTGGAGCACCTGGAAGATAGCTCTTCAGAATCAATGGAATCAGGTATTAAACAGGGGAATTCCAGATTTACTAAGCAGAAACAGCCGCAGGGTGCATATACTATGGAGAGAGATGAAGAGGTTCAGAATATGTTGAATGATGGGGTAAGATTGGGTCTGGGTGACATACAGGAACTGAATGTTTTTGCTGAATCGATCTGGGAAACTGTGAACAAGGAATTTGAAACTGTTTAACATGAAAATAGCTAAACGTCAAGCTATTTAAAAGGTGCTTATTCACCATGAGATAGATGTTTGTTTACTGCTTGAGATTAAGCGGGCAGCCTGCACAGATAAATTTGTCAAGTACTTTCGTTGGAATAAACAGAATATATATTAGATGGACTTCTATAGATGCTGTTGGGAAATCCGGTGGTGTTTTAGTCTTACGGAATGATAACAACTTCAGAGTTAACTCCATAGAATATGGGGGACAGTGGATTGCTATCTTTGGTGTTCATTCTTCTTTAGATTTTGCTTGTGCCATAGTGGGAGTCTGTGCAGCTAGTTCAGTTTTATAACGAAACGAAATTAAAATTTTGTTAAATGATGAGCTGTTCTTTCCAAATTGAAAGCCAGATTCAACATGAGCATATCCAACTGAAAATTCCATCTTGATTAATGTTGGTTGTCACACAAAATATTCAGGAAATAAAAATGAAAATTTATACAATAATCCTGTATTTGTAACCCGTTACAAAATTACTCATGGCAAATCCCAGCACAAAGATTATAATTCTTTTGGCTTCAATCAAAACGCTAGCTATTACTGAAGGAGTCGAGTTTTAATTTAATAAAAAGTCAACTTCTAAATTATACTAACTTATTATAATACTTTCATCATCAAAACAAATTGATTTGAGCGAATTATTACCAAACACACTTCTAATTTAATTCCTTTGTTAGAATCCTCATTGTTCCTCAAAATTATCCCTAACCTTTTGTCACTGCTCAGCCCATTCCTGGCTTTTTAAGAATTCATTATTTGTCTTATTTAATCCTTAATTGTGTTTTTATTTTTATTTTTATTTTTATTTTTATTTTGGGACAACTGTCTTTCTTTTAAAAATCTAATCAACTTTTGTGTATAAAATATTTTGATGCAAATTATTTTGTTTTTGGAATTGGAATACGAAGGTAAAAAATGATTGGATGTGAACCAATGAGTTAGTTGGACTTTTTATTATTATTATTATTATTTCTATTTATATTTCTAGCATCGTGGCCCCAGAGGAAAACATGTCATTGTCACGTTACTCATCTGATAAGTTGCGCAACTGCTCGTCATCTTAGGCGCGTGTAAGATAATGGCTTCTTCTTCTTCTTCTTCTTTTTTTTTTTTTTGGGTCTGTATCTTGTAAGTTGATTTTTCTTACCTCTAGCAAGAGGTGGATTTTTAGAAAGGCATCATCCGCAACTTATCCGATGAGTTACGTCACAATGACATGTTTTTCTCTTGAGCCACGATGCTAGAAATATATATATATATATATATATATATATATATAAACTAACTTTTATTTAATATTAAAAATATATATTACATATACATTTGTAAACTTAGATATTAAAAAATAAAATGATTTTTTAATATTAGTTTAATTTTCTTAACTTTAATAAACTGGTTATTAAAACTCAAAATGTATGCTAATACATATATTTTTTTTTTGTATGAAAATATGATAAGAAAATTTCTTGTAAGCTTGAAAGCCTTAATCGAATGTATGAAAATAAAATAATTTTTTATACATAATTTTTTTAATATTTCAGAGAAAACTGGATATTTTAATACCGGATTTGTAACTTTATAATATAAAACTACAAACCAATATTAAGCAAAAATGATAGAAAAATACACGAGAAAATCAAAAATTTTAAAAGGATTTTTTTGAAATTTTTATAGTACAAATTTAAATCTTAATTAAATTAGTCTCTAATTCAATTAATATAAGATTTTATCAAGCACCTTGAAGTCTCAAGATTATACGAAGAAAAGGAAATATCAACACATAAAATTTTACATGCGTAAAATTTTTTATCAAGCACCATAAAATTTTTCATAGGATTTTTAATAGTACAAGATTTGCAAAAATAAAGTCATGGGATCAACAAAACTTTGGTATGATTAGTTTACTTTTTTTTTATTATTATTATTCTTGGTAGCTATTTTTTATAAATAAATATTGATTTTTTTAATGTATTTATGGGATTCATTTTCTCCACATGTCAATGCATCTTGATCACTTGAATATTTTTCAATCTCAATCCTCAAGAAAATAAAAAAAAAATCAAATTTTAAACACTTAAATAAATAGAATAAAAGGTTAAAGAATTTTCTACAACATTCCATCTTCTTTGTACATGTACAAAAGCAAATATTAACAAAATTTCTAGTTATGATGCTAAAAAACAAACCTCACGAGATTTAGATATTGTAGTAGTAATTGTTTTTAAAATTATTTTTTTGTTTAGAAATATATTAAAATATTTTTTTTAAAAAAATTATTTTTAATATCAATACATCAAAATTATTTAAAATATAAAAAATAAAATTTAATTTTTTTTTTGCAAAAAGGCTCTTAACATCCAAGTCAATGATTGGCATTATACAAATAGTCTTCATCTCTTACTAATCAGGAGTCATGGAATGGTGGGGTACAAGCTAGCTATTGTTAATTGTAAAGTTCGGATTTCACATCATAGATAGAACCTGAAATAACTAGGGTAATTAAGGGAGAGAGAGAGTTAGATTTGTTGTTTAACACAAGCAATGAATAACTAGGAGAAAAAACAAGAAAATATTATAAAAATGTTGAAGGATGATCACCCAATGCAGAGTCTCGTATTTTTTTTTAATCATGGAATATAATAATTTTATTAAGCACATAATGGTGCAAAATAATGTATCTCTCATATTTTATTAAAAAAAAAATTGTTAAAATGGGTCCGTAGCTGAAACCCCAACACAAGTATTCTAATAATTGTGACAAATACTTATTTTCCCTTCTAGAATTGCAATTTAAATTAGTCTACACGTACTCTTTCTAGGATAAAATTGAATATTTCATCTTGATCTATAGCGAACTGATTTTTGGATTAATGATCAACACATAAATATGGGTGGTCTTTTCAAGGTTTTATATTTATATGAATCTAAATTTATATACAAACTTATTTTTTAAATAATTCAATTAAAGTTATTCACAATACTAATACAAAATTAATTTTATAATATAATTTAATTGTTTTAATATAAAAGTTAAATATAACGCCGAATTATTTCACCTGATGGAATTTGAACATAACCTAAACTAATCGAACCCAATTCACCTGATAAAACTCTATTGTCGGGTCAACGAGTCAACTGAATTGACCAACCAGTCAACTACTATGCAAACCAACCGGTCGGTCAGTTTAGACCATTTAGTTAGCTGGTATCAACAATTGAACCGAATGATTAGTTGATGGAGATTTCTAGAATCCCGACCTGCTAGTAAAAAATCTACATAACCCAAAAATAACAATCATTTTGTTCTTTAATAAACTCATAATTCAGATATCAACCTAGTTCATTTTAGTCCACCTAACACTTTAAAATATTAATTAAAAACTCTTAAATCATTTGTATATCAAATTAATATGTTAAACATTTTAAAACCCTAAAACATTTTTTTAATTCATCAACTATCAAATCCCCAATAAAAAAACATCAGGTAAGGTAGACGTAATACTTATTTATTTCTTCAACCCTTTATAAAACAAGCTTAAGTTTAAAGATAGCTGAATCCTTTGATATTTTGATAGGATAGTCACGGTAAGAGAAGAAAAAGAGAAAAGAGACAAGAGAGACAACAATGTTCCGACAACCTTTTCTTTAAATACCTAGATTAATTAGGTCGGATTTGTGATAAATTTTTGCCTTGGATGTGATGGGACAAAACATGGGTCTCAGAATTATGGTAATTACATGTGAATACGAATGAAGCCGCGTCCGAAAATGTGAAACACGAGAAAGCTGTAGATTTCAGAATTCGTGAAAAACATCCATTGGTTGACTGAACGTTCTAAGCTTTTGAGATTTCACATGAATGTAGTTCCAATCATGAATGGAAGACCATACTATTCTACACCTCTTCAGACGCAACTGTCCATCTTCTTTGTACGTGTCCACATAAGAAATTCTCGATCATGACCAAGACAAACAAATTCCTGCAATAACCACGAATAGAAGTTTCCACCTGTGGCTCCCATGTATAAATGTATGCAGGGAAAATCATTGTTAGGGAACTTAATTGAAAAAAATTAAAGCTTCCTTTTGACCATCCAATAATAATAGTCATAACATGAGAAGAAAACTATTTTTCTTGAGAGATGAAAACTAGAAAAGCCTAATAATAATAAATAAAATAAATAAATCTTTCTTTACTTGCTTATGCTCTC
>Ga0325403_1003654_pt1 | contig 14093 bp, 10 predicted proteins | sample PopdelMetagenome_19_FD_205665 | JGI IMG/M metagenome (GOLD analysis project Ga0325403, IMG submission 205665) | Populus deltoides microbial communities from Bellville, Georgia, United States - Xylem-PdKOR-R4 | ecosystem: Host-associated > Plants > Phyllosphere > Stem > Wood/Secondary xylem...
CATGTTGGTTTTTTTATATATTAATGTTATTAAAAAATCGAATTTTTTTAATTTTTTTCTTTAAATTTCTTTTTGTTTTTCATGTTGGTTTTTTTATATATTAATGTTAAGAATAAATTTAAAAAAAATATTATTTTAATTTTTTTATTTAATCCTTAAAAAAAATTATGATTTAATTATAATTAAAAATCAATTAATTTTGATCTATTATGATAGGGTGGGATTGAAAAAAGATGGAACAAAATGAAATAAGCGCAAAATATTAATGGCGTGCTATAAGTTTTGAAAAAATCATATGTATCCTCAAACTTAAAAAATAATATGAATTATACAATTTTGAAACCTTAATATTTTTTAGATTTAATTGTAAACCCTAGTTAAAAAACATTGGTAACATTACCGGGGAACGGTAATAAGTCTGTAAAGAAAGTAAATGATAAAAATACAAAATAAATATATTTGAGATAAGAAAATTATCTTGAGAATTAAGTAAAATAATTTACATGATTCATGTAAGAATAAAATAAGAAAATTTGGATTTTTGATGAAAAATCACAAACCAGCTAGTTTTACATTGTAGCACATAACTTTCAATCTGATCGTCGGATTAAGTTAAAATTTTATGCGGAGTCTTCTGATTTTTTTAAAAAAATTTAGGTTAAAGTTTCATAAATTTTAGAGTTTCATAGGATTTTTTTTTCAAATTAAGTATAGTAAATGAATAAAAAAATGACGCAAATAAGTGTCTGGAAATTTCTTCAATGATCAAATTAAAAATTGGCCCAAAACAGCACTCCATATAAGCTGCTAGCAGTGCAAACAAAAAAAAATAAAAAATATGTGATTTTTTCACTATGCATTGTTCATCCTCTCGTATATTATTAAAGCTGGAGTGTGCAAAATTTTTTATCTTTTTAATTTGATCCTTAAGTTTTTTTTTTTTGCGATTTATTTATAATTAAAAACTAATTAATTTTGATTTATTATGAAATGATAGAGCTGAAAGAAGATGTACAAAATAAAAAAGGTGCAGAACATGGATGGCATGTCATAAATTTTTAAAAATATATTTTGGCCCTCCATATAAGTTGCTAGCAGTGCTAACAAAAAAATGATTAATAAAATTAATGTTGTATGAAAAATATCATGAATTAAATTTATATTGGAAGAATTCAATTTAATTAAAAAATGATGAGATTGGAAGAATTCAATTTAATTAGAAAATGATGAGATTGGAAGAAATTGAAGTATTATAGTACCAAAGTAAAAGAAAGAAGGAAAACCTGGGGACTAGATAAACTAATGTATGGCAAGTAAAGGCTAAAGTGCAATTAATGAAAATTTGCAATATAGAACCTTATTCTTCATGGGTGGCTGAAATTCTACATTTTATATTCTAATGTCAACAAATAACTAGTGCTCAGTAGCTGAGCTGATGAACTAGTGTTCGATATTTTTGGTGGAAAGGTTAGCATCCATGTTGAGGGAATAATACCTAATAATTGGGTGAATGAGTTAGTGTCCCTAATGAGGAACTATTGCACTCTAATTGGGTGGAAGGGTTAACGTCCTTGTTGAGAGACTGGTACCTGATATTTGGGTGGATGAGCTAGCATCCCCAATAGGGTTGTAGTACCTAAGTGAAAAGGCTAAAAATGAAATTAATTTAATGATTATGGATATGTAAAATATTAATGATTCATTATAAAATATATATATATATATATATAAGAAATTTTCTCATATAGGTGTAGTGAAATGATGTATTACATTTCTTGATGATTATGTTGATGGGATGTCAATTTTATTTTCAGAACCCTCACAATAATAGAGTAGATCTTGTTTGAATGATAGACACTTTATGTATGTTTATGTTGATTAATATGTATTATAGGATAAACGAATGATGTAAAAGATGTTGAATGAATCATTTTGCTTATAGAACAAAATTTTTACATGTAATTAATATGAATGTCATACTTAAAAAATATATTTTTTGGTGCTAAATTAAGTAATAGCATTCTATAATGTTTGCTCATATGACTAACAATGTTAGAGTGGTAAAAAAACCCTTAAATTTTCATATTTAATTGAGAAATTGTCACGAATAAAATAACAGGGATGTTACATTAATTTTGGTACAAAAATTTATTTTTGTCATTTTTTTAGTCTATAATTGAGAGAGGAGATAGAGAAGTCGTTGTATTTCAGTAGTAAAAAAAATAAATATATCACTGACACCAATTTAGGTCACCGAAACAAACGATATTTATGCCAAGTTGTTTTATTTGATTAGGAGAGTTCGTGTTATATTTTTTTCACCTTAAAAAATCATGAAAAAACAGATATGAGTTCATGTTAATTTTATGGTTTTGGGTTGATTTTGATTTTGGGATGTTTTTTTTTTGTTTTTAGCTTTTTAAGGCCATTGACAAGTCTATCACGGTTTCTAAGGTGTTTTACAACTGTTTTTGGTAAAAAAACGGGTTGAAAAACGGGTTTCTGGGTTAAAAAACTTAAACTCTGATTTTCCAGCCACCACAGTAGTTAAAATAGGCAAATTAGACAACGTGTCTTCTTATTTTTTTTTTTTAAAAATTAGAAGACGACATGTCGTTTGCTTTTGTTGCAACAAAAAAAAGACCCTGTTGCGCAAGCCTGCCAATAATGACTAGTAAAAACGTAATTTGACTCAAAATAATTTTTCAAGGTGATTTTTTTTATAAATATTAAAACGACAACATATTGGATTGATCTGAGTTAACATTCCAATCCACGTGTTGGATTATGAAACAATAATAACTTCATAAAAAGTAAGTTAAAACAAATTATAAAGCATAATTTCAAATAAATCTAATGTTAAATAATGAAATTAAAAAAAAGTCAATTAAAAAAAGAAAAAAAATAACTCGAGTCAACCTGAATTAACCTATCAACCTTGCGACCCGGTTAATGAGACCGGGATCATCTAATAACACCACGAGCCAGCCCAGGTTATCTCGCTAAACTTGTGATCCAGGTCATAAGACGGGGATAAACTCATAAAAAGCAAAACAAAACAAATCAAATCACGAAGCTTAATTTCTAATTAGCCCATTGTTGAATAATGTATCCGAGAAAAAAAATCATAAAGGTAAAAGAAAAAATAATTTGAGTCAATTAAATTAACCCGTTAAACCTGCAGTTTGACTTATGAAATTAAGATAATTTTATAAAAAAATTATAAAATTTAATTCTAGAAAATATAATGTAAAATAATAAAATTTAAATTAAAAAAAAACATGAAAAAACACACACCAAAAGAATGAAAAAAGAACAACATTTCAATGGATAATGTTGTACGAGGAGGGACAGTCAAAACCTCCCATTTGTTAGTCTTTTTTTTAATTGTTAATGTTAATTGTTAATTTGAATAGTTAATCGTTAATGTTAATGTTAATGATCTTTATATGTTTAACCATTAAATTTCAGTTTTTATTTCTATCTCCAAAAATAAATAAATACATTGATATCAATTTTAACCTCGGTGGTTTTACAAAAAAAAAAAAAAAAAACAAAACCACAAAGGCTTTAATATTTAAAATAACAGTTAATAACAATTTTAAAAAAAAAAACAGAGGGAGAGATCACAGAGCCATCTCACTAACCTACTGGCACAAAACGACAAGCAGAACAAAAACAAAAGCCTTAAAATGGCCCCACCAGCAACAAGCCACACGGGTGGGCCGTTCACAATTCCCCAAAAATAAAAATAAAAACCCTAACAGGCAACTCTATCTTCCATTAACTCCGTTACCCTACCGTAACGGCGAATCTTCACCTCGAAGCGAATCTCGTAACGGTGGGAAAATTTTGGCGGTAAAACAACCTAACTATCATAACGTGGCAAGTCCCCATTGGTTCTCCATGTATGTATATCACCATGTCATGTATGTATGTTAAAAAGCCTTGTTAGATTTTCCCGCGCTAGTGATAGAAAGAGAAAGGGAGATAGAGAGAGAGCCTGACTGATAAGGGTTTCCCCAAGAAGAGGTCTCTCAGAGAGAGAGAGAGAGAGAGAAACAGAGAGATATAGAGAGAGAAAGAAGGAGGGAAATTTTTAATTTTTAATTTTTAGGGTTTCACGAGTTAAACAAAGTCTTGTGGTTTTTTGAATTCGATCTGGTAAAAACGGTGGCTTTTTTTCCTTGTGGAATTGAAAGGTAGAAGGTTTTGTTGTTGGATCTGCAGATCAGTGAGATTTGAAAGATCTGGAGATAAGTATTGTAAGTTTTCTTTTATCTTGTTTAAATTTGATTTTCTTTTGGGTTAATATATGTTTTTTTGTGCGTGCTTAATTGTTTGGTTAAATTGAATTTGATCTAAATTGGGTTTTCTTGACATTATTTAAAAGTTGTTTTTTTTTTCCTTAAAAATTTTCCTGATTTGTTTTTGGGTTAAGGGGAGCTGGAATAGTAGTTACTAAATGCTACTAATCATGTTTTAGAAGTTAATTTTTGTTTTTTTGAAATTTGGGGTTTAAGTTGGAACTGATTTGGAATTGAATTATTGGGTTTGGTAGATTTCTAGTTGATTTGTTGCGTTGAATAAGGAATTAGCTAAATATCGGATCTATTCAGTTCAGTTTTTATTGAAAGGAAAAGGAGCTAAATTTTTTATAATCAAGTGTAGTGTTTGTGTTAATTAGGGTTTTGAATGAGTCCAGCTGCTCTGAAGAATATGGAAGAAAACAAAACTACAGTTATGACAACCAGTCATTCAAGTAATGATGGAGGGGAAACTGTGAAAGGGTATAGTGATGCAGTTGAAGTTCGATTTTCTGACTTTTGCAAGGTATAAGATACTTAGCATGCTTTTTTTTTCGAGTGTGTCATGTTTGTTTTTAGTTATTTATTCACTTAAGTTTGTTGATTTGGAATTTAAAATGGGATCTGATGGCAGAGTGGATTAGCATTGGATGAGAACACTTGTACACAGGCTATTAAGCTTTTCAAAGACACGAAACATCTTTTGATGACAAATGTTTCATCTATTGGGAATGGCACGGTACATATTTTATCTTCTCATTTATATTATTTATGTACTTTTGCTGTTGTTTTTCATGATAAAAGGCTGAAGATCTAATTGGTTTCAAATTTGATGTGTTAGTCGGAAGAAGCAGAGAGGTTTTGGTTTGCATTTGTTTCGTACTCTGTTAAGAGGTTGAGTGAGAAGAATAGAGATGATGCACAGCAGAAGTCTGATGATCCTGGGCTTACTTTATGCCAAATATTGAGATTAGCAAAGCTGAAGTGCGTTCCTTTTTTAATCCATCTGAATTTAAGTAGCTTTTCATTCTGAATTTTTCTAATTTTAATCATCTTGATTAATATCTTGCAGCATCGTGGACTTCTTTAAAGAGCTACCCCATTTTATTGTCAAGGCTGGTCCAATCTTAAGCAATATATATGGTGCAGACTGGGAGAACAGACTTGAGGTATTGATATGGTTGAGATTTTATCATATCATTAAGAAGGGTTTATTTAACATTCCCTTTTATTTGTATTGTCTTGTGTATTGTCTAAGACAGAATTCATTGTTTTATGTTTGTTTCTCTGTTTGTTTCTCTTCTACCAGGCAAAGGAGCTGCAAGCCAATTTTGTGCACTTGAGCATTTTAAGCAGGTGGCTGTTGTTCCAATTGCATTTACTACTGTGTTTGCTGGTTTATAGATCTATCTTGTTTGTGGACTGTAGTGCAGGAACTATTTGGTTAAAAAAATAGTACATGAACTATGTTTACAGGAAACTTGCGGTATTTGCTGGTTTATTTTGCTTTCCTTCTGATATCTCTAGGATAATAGTACCTTTGTCCTGTTTGTTTTTGCGTTTCAAAAGCACTTCTGAAAAAAATTATTTTTTTCTTTGCTTTAAATTAATATTTTTTTAGTGTTTTCAGATTCTTTTGATGTACTGATGTCAAAAATAATTTTTAAAAAATAAAAAAACAATATTTTATAAAAAATAATCATTTCGAGCGAAAAACACTTTGAAAAGCAACCGCTACCTCACTCCCCAACATCCCATGAAGCTGCTTTTCTGATTGCAATTTTGCCTCTTCATATCACTATTGAATCTGAATAGCATTATATCTTTTTTTTCATGGTACAAGGCACTACAAGCGTGCATGCAGGGAACTTTTCTTGACAAGTGATGCAAGTTCTGATAAACAGCCAGCAATATCCAATGAAGCAACACATGTGTCAGACCACCATCGTTTTGGGTGGTTGCTGTTTCTGGCTCTCCGGGTACATGCATTCAGCCGTTTTAAAGATCTGGTCACTTGCACAAATGGTCTGGTTTCTGTACTGGTGAGTTATGTTACTATACTTCATCAACAAATACTAGATTGCTAGCTTGATAAAAACAAGAGGCACAAGCATTACTTATTTTTTTTGAGAGAAAAAAAATTGTGTTGCTCCTTTATAGTTTATACAATACAAGAGAAGAATTGTTAGAAATGTTGGGAATAATAATCCTTTTGTCTTTTGTCTGTTAAAAGGAATAATGGAAAGAAACACTGCAAATGAAATAATACATACAAAATGTTTCCGGTTTTGTTAGTCATGTCTTGTATTTAGTGCTTCGTTACATGAATCTGTTCCAGTAGTAACTTTTAAGACTTGCACATTTTTTGTCTTCTTTTATAAGATCATGAAGTATTTCATATCAATTAACATTTTCCTTCAATTTCACAAATATTCATCAGGCTGTTCTGATTATACATGTTCCAGTTCGCTTCAGAAATTTTAGTTTCAATGACTCTCAATGGTTTGGTAATGATCTGGCTCTTCTGACAGTTTTGGTAGATCTTCTCCTCAATTTCTGGGAGAAACTATATTTGAAACTTGTTGATTGGAGTCCTGTTCTTTTTATGTGTTTTTCAGTTAGGAAAGGAGACAAAGGTGTTGATTTGCTCGCTTCACTCTGCAATAAATATGACACCTCAGAAGAAGTGTTGAGGAAATCGATGGAAACTACCAATGATTTAATAGCCAATATCTTGAAGAAGAAGCCCCATTCGGCCTCTGAGTATAAAAATGAAAACCTAGTGAATATCAACCCAGGTGTGTTTGAAATGTTTCCATCTAGATTGTGACAACTCCCACTCTCCCCCTCTCCCCTGAAAATCTTGTTGTCTTGGATACAGATCTATATCATCACAACTCTCTCTCTCTCTCTCTCTCTCTCTCTCTCTCCCCTCTGAGATTCAAGTTCTCTTGGATGCAGATGGTTTGATCTATTATGAAGATTTGATGGAGGAATCATCCCTGCAATCCAGTTTGAATATTCTAGAGAAGGATTATGATGATGCAATTCGTAACAAGGCTGAACTGGACGAGAGGGTGTTTATTAATGAGGAGGACAGCTTACTTGGTTCAGGGAGCGTATCTGCAGGTTCCTTGAATATAACTGGTGCCAAGGTGAATTTTGATGCAGAATGCATATATAAACACATATTGTTAAAATAATTTATGATATTCCCCTGTTCTGTCAAAATTTGATCTCATAGGATCATTTATTTGTTTGTGTAGAGAAAATTTGATTTAATATCCTCACCAACAAAGACAATCACAAGTCCACTATCTCCTCATCGTTCTCCTGCATCTCATGCAAATGGAATTCCTGGTAGTGCAAACTCGAAGATGGCAGCCACACCTGTAAGCACTGCAATGACAACTGCAAAGTGGCTTCGGACCATCATTTCCCCACTTCCATCAAAACCCTCAGCACAGTTGGAGCGCTTCCTGGTGTCATGTGATAAGGATGTAACTAATGATGTCATTCGTAGAGCACAGATAATATTGGAGGCTATATTTCCAAGTAGTTCTCTTGGAGAACGCTGTGTGAATGGAAGTCTGCAAAGTACAAACCTAATGGACAACATATGGGCAGAACAAAGAAGATTGGAGGCACTCAAGTTATATTACAGGGTTTTGGAATCAATGTGCACAGCAGAGGCCCAAATACTGCATGCAACTAACTTGACCTCTTTATTAACTAATGAGAGGTTCCATAGATGCATGCTAGCGTGTTCTGCTGAGCTAGTTGTGGCAACTTATAAGACAGTGACAATGTTGTTTCCTGCAGTTTTGGAGAGAACAGGCATTACAGCTTTTGATCTTAGCAAGGTGATAGAGAGTTTCATTAGGCATGAGGAGTCCCTCCCACGGGAGTTGAGACGGCATTTGAATTCCTTGGAAGAGCGACTTTTGGATAGCATGGTGTGGGAAAAAGGATCCTCACTCTACAATTCTTTGACAGTTGCAAGACCGGCTCTTTCTGCAGAGATCAATCGACTTGGATTATTAGCAGAACCAATGCCATCATTGGATGCAATTGCCATGCATATTAATTTTTCATCTGGATGCTTGCCTCCTGTGCCTTCTTTGCAAAAGCACGAGACTTCTCCAGGATCAGGTGAAGTCTTCTCATCTTTTTTCTTTTACCGGGAGAGTTTTAGAAATATCACTTATACATGGGTCGTGTATCAATTTTTCAGGTCAGAATGGAGATCTCAGGTCTCCAAAGAGACCTTGCACAGACTTCCGAAGTGTGTTGGTAGAGCGAAATTCCTTCACATCACCAGTGAAAGACCGCCTATTGGGTAATCTTAAATCAAAGCTACCACCTCCTCCTTTGCAGTCTGCCTTTGCCAGGTAAGGTTTGGTAGTTTTAGGGGATACAAAGTGGTATATATGCAGTCTATCTGTGTTTTCTATTTTCCAATTTTGAGTTCTGTGCCTTTCTAATTGTTACAGTCCAACACGTCCAAACCCTGGAGGAGGAGGGGAAACATGTGCAGAAACTGGGATCAATGTATTTTTTACGAAGGTAGTAGACACTGTTTTAATTTGTAATTTTCATTGTTTGACCTGCTTGAAAAAATAAGATAAGTTTTTAGGTTTCAAATGTGTGTAATTTTGAAAGGCATTTTAGGTTCCAATTGTGTATAATTTTGAATTTGCTGGCCCTTCTTTCTGTTCATTTGTTATGAAGAGCTGTGTAGGGAGGTGCCTTTAGAGCCACTATTCTAGGAAGCCATGCGAAGAAGTATTCTCGGTCAGTTATTTAACATTTCTTTATCCTCAGAACTGTCACACTTGCAATTTCCAATGTGTGATTGATAGGGTACAGGCACAGCAGAGAAGAAATTAGGGAAAGATTGATGATAAAAAGAAGGGAATAGAGAGAGAGAGAGAGAGAGAGAGGAGTTGTATTATTTCAAATGAATTCAACAAACTGTACCAGAACATGTACTCTAATACATTGGTATTAACTCTGTCAAAAAGTTGCTAGTTCACTAAAAATGTGCTAACAAATAGTACATGCTACTCCAAATTTACTGTCTCTCTCTTCCGTCTACATGGCTATCAGATTTACCTCCAGTAGTCACTACTGATTAATGTGAATTCATATCTTGATCAATTTTGACTTTTACCTGCAACATTCAATGAATTTAAGGTTTATAACAAAGCTGGGATTAGCTGATCTCCTTGTTGTTTATGGCCAAGCCATGTTTCAAGAGCTGAAAACTTGGTTCAAAACAGCATCTAGGAACCTTGAACTCAGCTGGATTGGCTATTTCATAGATTGTGAAGGCATCTCATGGCTTCAAACTCAAATTAGAGTAGTTCAACTTACTTTTTTCCTTGGGACATTTCACATATTTCAATTTTTTGATTGATGTATATCCAGTATAAAGTTTAAATTAATGGATTTGCCAAAGTGATGATTGCCATCAACCTTAACCTCTTTTATTAAGGGTATTGATGACATTTGTTGGATGTTAAGGTCGTGGTTACTATTGTCCCTATGTTAGGATTGTTAAGTTCCACTCTAGTGCCTTCAAGGTGTAAATTACTAATATATTGCTCTGAAGTAGTTCTTCTTGATGGCCATTTTGCCACTTGGCATCACTTTGGAATTTGATTACAATAATTCTGTTGCTTTATTATCTCTCTAGGTTGTCACTCTTACATGTTGCATATTTCTTGTCCTTCCTAGATTAATAAGTTGGCTGCTGTCAGAATTAATGGTATGATTGAAAAGCTACAACCGTCTCAGCAGCATATTAGAGAAAATGTCTATCGTCTTTTTCAACTTATACTAAGCCACCAAACATCTCTCTTCTTCAACCGTCATATTGACCAGATCATTCTTTGCTGTTTCTATGGAGTTGCAAAGGTTTGCTGCTAGTAACTCATGAGAGTTTGTTACCTGCCATGTAATTGTCCATTTGTTTCTACTTCTCTTACCCCATCATGTTTTTGCCTGCAGATTTCTAAATTGAATCTGACCTTCAGGGAAATTATATACAATTATAGGAGGCAGCCACATTGTAAAACACTAGTTTTCCGCAGTGTGTTTGTGGATTGGTCATCTGCACGCCATAATGGGGTATGTTGACTTTTCTCCACTCTTGTTGTAGTAATGTATTGTGGGGATGTTTAATCTTTTGAATTGTCTGAAAACAGAGAACGGGGCAGGATCATGTGGATATTATTACGTTTTACAATGAAATTTTTATCCCTGCTGCAAAGCCTTTGCTGGTGGATGTTGGTTCTGCTGGAACAACAGTGAAAGCCAGTAATGTTCCTGAAGTTGGTAATAATAAAGATGGTATAGTTTTTTTTTTAAGAACTTTTCTGTATCTATAGTTGCAGTTCTTTGCATTTGCAGTTAAGCCATTGCTTAACATGCCTCTCTTTTCTCTCCTGCCCAACAAGGTCAATGTCCTGCATCACCTAAAGTATCACCTTTTCCAAGTCTCCCTGATATGTCTCCTAAGAAAGTATCGTCAGCGCATAATGTGTATGTCTCTCCATTGCGGTCATCCAAGGTACTTCTCAATTTTCCAACCATTTCAATTCTACTTTTGTCTCTATCTCCTTGCTAAAGGATTGCCCAACATTGCATATGAGACCAGCCTGTCAGTACAAATGAAGCAAGCACGTGGGGAAAGTTTGATGACTCCCTATTAATTTTTCCACCGACTTGGAAGTTATATGGCCTATGTGAAGCTTGCTTTCTTGAATGTCAAGACAGACTAATATTGAACTTTGATAATTCCCTGTTCCCTTTGCATCCATGTAATCTGTATTTTTTTTTCCACCGACTCTAGATGGATGCTTTAATCTCAAATAGCTCAAAAAGCTATTATGCTTGTGTTGGAGAGAGCACCCATGCTTACCAGAGCCCTTCAAAAGACCTAAATGCTATCAATAACCGCCTGAACGGGTATGCTTTCCTTATTGCAACAGCGTTTACAATACGAGATTATTTCTTCTTTGTTCTATTTAACCGATGCTTTTATATCATCCTCATCAGTAACCGGAAGGCCAGAGGAACCCTCAACTTGGATAATGATGTTGGGTTGGTTAGTGATTCTATGGTGGCCAACAGCCTCGGCCTTCAAAATGGGAATTGTGCATCTACATCGGGTGCAGCTTTGAAATCTGAGCAGTCTGACTCCTAATTCAAACCGTGGCATACTTTGTACATCCTAGTTCTCCATCCATTTCTTCGTATGCTTATTTATACTTAGAAGTTTGTGACTCGGGGCAATGTACGAGCAGCGAGTTGTATAATGCATGCCATCACCCCCATGTCTTTTGTATGTTTGTTAGCGCACCCAGTTATTGAATAGAATAGGTTCCAACTAATCTAATAAAATTTACTATTTTTGCTGCTGCTTGTATAACCTCAGGTTGATTTCGTAATGTTCAGATAGAAAGATCTCTCTCTGCCGGATGTAGCATTTCTGAACTGTGCAGTTACTGTAAACACTGACTTCCTTCAACGGTTTACTCTTGTTTTATTTCATTTTTTTTAATGGTAATAGGGAAATATTATTCATGAAAGCTAGCCATTTAGAGGGTGGCTAGGAAAGAAAAACGAAGTGAGTTCAAGTAAAGCAGTAGCTTAGGATAAGGTAAAGAAGAAATTTACAATAGCGAACAATCTATCTAAGAACATCAGCTATCATGACGAACAAGGTCGGATCATTTGCGAATTTATTCTGTATCTCTTCGCAAATCATTACCTACGTAATCAGGTGATTTCCAATCCAGCTGTATTTGATTAAAAATTAGGTGATTCCCTAACCATAAAAAAAAAACTTCGTCCATAGTTTCCAAGGCAAAGTAGTTGAATAAGATCTGTTGATTCTATCTAAGCTGCACAAGACGGTCATGATGTTTGCTCCTCCAATGAAAGAGGGTGTCGGTTGAGCATAAAGTCTTTTGTAAATGGATGATTTTGTACAACTAACCATGGAAAAACTTGTATTTTTGACAGTGCTACTCCATTCCAAATGTTTTAAGTAGATGAGCGAGCTCCTTGAAAAATCAACATGTTAATCAGAGAACTATAAGACTACTGTAAATTTTCCATTCCTATCAATATTCCAGATTTTAACATATTCTTTCCCCTGTGCAAGTTGAACACCATTCAACTGTCGTTGCAGAGAATTAATCTGCTCCCACTCTGAAGCCCTCACATTCCTTCGTCAAATTAAGTTCCAAGTCTAGGCACCATGTGTCAATTATTCTTCCATATCAGAAATACTTGCAGTCGGTTTAGTAGATAACTTAAAATGGCCTTGCTACTAGAGTATCATCAGCATATTGCAAGTGGTGATAAAATCTCCATTAATTCCTCAATTGGATGCCTCTAAACATACCACTAGCTGATTGATACGTACTGAAACAACACTGATAGACCCTTCACTGCTATGTTGAATAAGAATGGAGACAATGGGTCGCCCTGACAAATACCATGACCGCCACAGAACTCTCCAGTTGAAGAACCATCGACAAGAACTGAAGCTGTGAACTAGAAAGACATTCATAAATAAGTCTTCTCCATTTATTACCAAATCCCATATATCCCATCACTTCATGAAGGTACTCCTACAAGACTGTATCAAAAGCTCTGTGAAAATCTACTTTGAACATCATACCCGTTTCCCCACTCCTCTCTAGGTCATAATCAACTTCATTAGCTATCATAAACCCATTAATATTCTGTCTACCTGCTATGAATGCCGTATGACTATCACTAATAAGGTCTCGGATGACATGCTTCATCCTATTGGAGAGTACCTTTGACACTATTTTGTATATCCCATGAACCATGCTAATCGTTCTATATATAGTCGGAGAGTCCTTTAGATACGTACCTTATATAGTCCTTGGAATCAAGGTTACATAGGCAAGGTTTACACCCTTTGGAAGCCTGTCTGTTCTGAGAAATTGAGCCACTAAATCCATCACATCATGACAGATCAAGCTCCAAGCCTTCTTGTAGAATTTGAAATCGAAACGTCCTGGAGATTTTGTAACATCACGGTCCCATACTGCTTCTCTTACTTCTTCCATTGATACTTCTCGTTCTAGCCATTTGGAAATATATCTCATACATGAACTTGACATGATTAAATTTCTCATTGCAGTAATTACTGGGATAACGTATAAACATGAAGAACTCACTGAGGGTGTCTACAATGGAGGCTGAGAAAAGAAAATTTTTTCAAGACTTGGTTGGAGAAGAAGAAGACGTGGGGCTTGCTTGCCCTCCTTTCGATGAAGAAGATTTCATGGCTAGCTTCCTATTCCGACTTGTCTGAAGAAGAGTTTTTCAGTAGAATCGACAATGATCATAAAAGTAAGTCATACCTGTCTAGCTAGCTACCTGGTTGCTTGATCTGATCATATTTGATAATGGTTCAGAAGATCTTTATATATATAAATTCGTTTGTTTTTATAATTTATAGATCTTTATAATTCGTTTCAACTAATTTGATTTGATTCGTTTTAATCAGGTTCAGAAGATCAGTCGAAGGATCTTCAGGAAGCCTCAATGCAGTACAGATCAAGCAGAAACGACATGGTAATGGCAAGGACATGAAGGCTTTAGAGGAGGTGTATAGGCACAGGGACAATGCTTCCAAAGATACAAAGACAGAAACAAAGGCTAAAATAATCGAGTCCAACAAGACACTAACAAAAAGCTGCTGTAGTTGACGGAGTCTTCATTGAGAAGAAGATTAAT
>Ga0325403_1003655_pt1 | contig 14092 bp, 6 predicted proteins | sample PopdelMetagenome_19_FD_205665 | JGI IMG/M metagenome (GOLD analysis project Ga0325403, IMG submission 205665) | Populus deltoides microbial communities from Bellville, Georgia, United States - Xylem-PdKOR-R4 | ecosystem: Host-associated > Plants > Phyllosphere > Stem > Wood/Secondary xylem...
TGCCATCAAACATTTTGATTCCAACAAACACTATTTATTCTTCAAAGTCATTTCTTCCTCTTAAACACCATTGTTCACCAAGATGACATTAAGTTTCTCTATATCTAGTTAATCCCTTCTTAAAGTGTGATCCACCATCAATTCTAGATTTGGACTATCAGAGTTGTTTGAAATGTGATTTAGATGATTTCAAATGCATTCATAGCTAATTTATCTAACTTTTTTTTTATTTAAACAACTATTACTTATTCTCCAAACCCATTGCTTTCTTGTAAACATCATTATTCACCAAGATGACATTATATTGCTCCATCTCTAGGTAATCTCTTTTCAAAGTGTGATCCACCATTGATTTTGAATACGGATAATCAGGAATCGTAAATTGCATCTAAAATAATTAAATTAGCTATAAATGAATCTAAAATCATCTAAGTTGTATTTTAAACAACTCTGATTTTATCAAAAGAAATCGGACTTGGTGAATGACTTAGATTAAGCAAAACAATTTGATTACATGTAGGATTAACCACATTTATATGCTCTCCTCTACCAACATTTTAGATGATGGGACCCATTTACTAACATGGTTGATGATGTGTATGTTAATGTGTCATGATGATCGACCCATAAAGATGGTGTGAAACCCATATGGTGGCAACATGACACTGACCTCGTAGTTAATGTGGATGGGTTAGGTATTAACTACAATGATTTCACAGGTCACGAATCTGGGTTTTTAGGTGAAGAAGATGATCTACATGTGAGGCAATTTGTTTTCTGTGTGGAGGGGTAACTGCACATACAAGGCACGTGGAAAGCTTCTTATTAGTGTGTAGAAAAGCATGTAGCCTTTTTAAGTCTTCGTTTTGCATGTCATTTTCACCATTATGTTCGCCTTGGCATCCTTTTTTCAGTGGTGTGTTCAAAACATATTTTAGATCACTTTCATTTCTAGAAATTGATGTTAAAAACCAAGAGATATAATTTTAACATAGTTCAGTTGCCCATGTCTTTAGAGCAACCAATTTCATTATATATAGAAAAAACTACAATCTACAATAATGAATGCTCACCCACTCTCTGTAATTGCCTTATATTTCTCTTTATCTCTTTGCCTTACTTAATGTTGCAAACTACTTCTGTTGACTCTATTTTGCTATTACTAATGTCCACTGTTTATAGTTGAGAATGGGGGAATACAACTTTCTATTTTCAACATTGACTATGGTCGATAAATGATTCACAAACCACCTCCATTCCAACCTATTTTTACTACCTTCAAGCCTTTTTAAGATCATTCTAGCCTTGCTTCCAACTCATTTTATATGGCATTTACTGTTTATGTTGGCTCCGTCTTGCTATTACTAATGACCACTGTTTATTGTTGAAAATTGAGGGAATAAACCTTCCCACTTTCAACCTTGATAATGGCCGAGAAATGATTGATAATCCACCTCCATTCCAACCTATTTTTACTACCTTCAAGCCTTTTTTTTAGCTCATTCTAGCCTTGTTTCTAGCCCATCATATGTGGCATTTATGTGAGTTTGACTCTTCACTACACATACATGACACCTTTTTAGTATAATAACTCTTTCATTAATGAAATTATATAGTATTAAAAAAATAAAAAATAAACACATGAAAAATAATTTATTTTAATTAATTATGTTCATTTAGTTAGTTATTTTTTATTAATTAAGAAAAAAATTAATCATTTGATTTTCACCTCATCAAAGAGCTAGTACACATCCTATAAAAGAAACATGTGTCAAGCATTCTACTGGAAACTTTGACAAAAAGATATCATTTATGTGTATTAACCAATGATGTTATGAAGAAATCACATTTATAAAACAAAATAAAAAATAGATGGACATAATCAATACAAAAAAAAGGACGAGGCTCTAATAAAAAAATATATATATAAGAGTACAAAGACCAAATCTAGGTAAAAACCATTTTAAGAAACAACAAACCAATTAAACAACTCTTCATATACACAAGTTAAAAAAAAAAGGTCTTCTAATTATCAATAAATTTTTATTTATTTTATTAAAAAAAACTATATATTCATGCATTAACAAAAGCTAATTATGAGCAAAAAACATTATTTAATGTGAGAAGGTTCATTTTTCATTGTAATATTATAATGGCTATTTTACCATTCCCTAAACAAATAAATGAGCTGACTATTGGGGAATAATACGGTCTTTCTGTAAGGTCCATTAGTCATTATCATATTGATTAGAGACAAGAAAGTCTTTTCATATTTTAAAGCACGGTAAAATAATTAAATTACCATTAAAAGTATATTTTTGTTTAACTGGCATCCACAGGTTTTTTTTGTGTTTTCATTGTGGTTTTTTTAGTTATAATTAAATTAGTTAAGAGAAAATTTAGTAATTTAATAAATATAAACTATAATTAAAAAACCAAAACTAGCTAGTATGTGCCAAACATGCATTTGAGAGTGGGTGACGCTAGCGACCAAACATATTCTTTAGCCGTGTCGTTGGAATCATCACGACGTCATCTTTCTACGCGTGACATCGATGATGAGATGGTTTGTCATCGATGATTTTTTTTCATTTCTCTCTCTTCTTTCCTCAAAATTCATACTGACCATTCAAAGTTTCGTGATGTCTAATTATTTATTGATATTTCAATTTCAATCTTTATTCTTTTGATTTCTAATTTTTTTTCTTTGCTTTTTTGTAAAATTTTGAATTATTTTTAATTTTATCCTTCAATATTGATTTGTGATATGTTATTTTATTTTCAATTTGGTTCTCATTATTTTAATTTTTTTATCCTTTTGTTAAATTGATTTTGTTTTCACTTTCACACTTCAATAAAAAGTTCTTAGTTGTCCTCTAATTTACTTTTTATCTCAATTTTGATCATCATTCTTTTAATTATTATTTTTTTTCGTTTTGGATCCTTTTGTATCACTGATTTTGTTTTTCTAATTTTATCATTTAACATTTGATTGGTTGGGAAATGAGTTTCATGGTTTTCTCAAATGGTAATTTTCTTCATTTTCTTTTCTTTCAAGCTATCTTGATCTCATGATTTGGACTGGATGTTTGACGAGTTAACCCAGGTTGGCTTGACCCTTTTTATGAGATTGCTTTTAAAAAAAGAAATTTTAATCTTTTTTTGTTTCCATCCTTCAAATTTTGGTTCTTTTTTAAATTAATCTTCATCATTTTTCGTGTTTGATCTTATTGGGTTATCCCATTAGCATTATCTAGGTCACCGAGTTCAGTCGTATTACCTGGATTTGATTGTTTTTTAGGTCTTTTTTATTTGTTGATTTTTTTTCATTTCATCATTCTACAATTGATTTGTTGATAATTAGGTTTTGTGATTTTTTTTCATTTTTTTTCCATTGACGCCAATATAACCTGGGTTACAGGTTTGTCATGCTCACTTGGGTTGACTCGGGCTGAATTTTTTTTTATCTTTTTTTACCCAATTTTATCCTTACGTATTTAATGAGTTAGAAATTGAGCTACATTATTTTTCTTCTTTTGAAGAAAGGCTTTTTTTTCTAGGTTATTGTAATCATTTTTGTTTGATCCATTTGTTGTCATTTCCTATTTTTATCATCTAATTAAAATAAAATTAACTTATTTAACTTGGTCACGTCTATAACCCGAGTCACAAACTTTTCTTCCTTTTAAACACGTTTACGAAACCTAACATCATTTTTACACAAAAAGATAATAATAATCCTACTCCACGGAGTTGCATGGGTCCACGGATCTAGTATGGATCTAATTAGTATTATACATATCATATCAATTTACATGTTTTTTTATTTAAAAAAAAAAGAGAAAAAGATCAAGAAGACGGTTCCAGCATTCAAATCTTACTAAATGATTCGATTGTTCTAATTTAATTGCAATCATGTAATATGGATTTCAATTGAATAATTAATAACACATTAACTAAGTTGATTGATTGAGGATAGAATAGGAGGTAATTAAACTATGAGCTTAGTTAAAATACACACACCCACACGTGTGTGTAATAAAAAGATGAAATCATGAAATATAAGATATGCCATTTACACGTGTTTCACAACCACAGAGACAAACTAGGGCTACTACTCTATGGAGCCTTATTCTTTTTAAAATTTGATGAATAATAAATAAAATATAAATATTATCAAATAAAACTTGAAACCGCCTAAACTTAACATGAAATGTATATTTATATTGTATAAATATACTTATATAATATTTAGAATTTTTTTAATACAATATGATATATGCATGCCTTAATATTGACATAAAACACATATTTATCATTTAATATAAATATACATGCTTCAAATATATATATTAATTATTTTATTTTTTATTAATTAATAAATAATGATAGATAATTGATACTTATTCAATACCCGAAATTTAATTGATAATTTATGAATATTTAAATTTTTTACCCAATAAATAATAAATATGGTATAAATATCAAGAAAATCCATCCATTTTTTCAAAGGATGCCATGAATTATTCAAATTATTATGTACGTTTACTTGGAAATTGAATATTGACTAATCTTTAAGACTTTTTCTTTCCCTTATTTTGTTTACCCCAAAACCAATCAAGACTTTTGATCTCAATAAATCATCATAGTTAAGCCTTTATAAATTAATTAATACTCTTTAAATTATGAAAATTAATTAATTAATCGTGATTAGGAAATATTTTTAAAGAAAAAACTTAGCTTTCTTTCCACAAACATAATGTTATTTGAGAACTCAATTTTAAAATGTAGTAAAACCCCAACTTTAATCACATGGTTCATGTGATAAACTACCTGGTTTGCTCTCATGTAATTAATTATTTCACGTTCTAATTTATGGAAATATTATAATAATTTTTATTTTTATAAATGATCCCGTTAAGATTTAAATATAAAAAGAAATTAATCACGTTATGCAAAAACAATTTTTGGTTTGGTTGTTTGTGTGGGGACGTGGATAATTAATTGCACGGAAACTTGGTGCAATTTATTTATTTTTAGTGAAAACTTAGAAATTAGTTTCAGAAAATTAAGTCTGTTTCCACCAATTTTGCAAGAGTAATTAATGTGGCAGTTGAGATTTTTTTTTTGGCATATTTTCCTTTTCTTCTCTCAAAAGTTGGGAAGAAAGTGAGCAGGAAAAGGTTTGAGTCAAAGCTCACAGGCCATGGAGCTTAATTGCAACACCTTAGCATGTTGGTAAATATATTAAACTAGTAAACAATAGTATTTAGTTTATTATAATAAAAATATAAAAAATTATTCAAGGCAAGTCTATAGTATATATAATTTTAAATTTATAAATATGCAAAATAAAATTCAAAATATACATTACTAGTTTGCATACTAAGCAATATATATAAGATCAGAGTCATATCATAAATACTAATAATAAAAACAGCAATGCTTAAAATAAAATAAAAAATGATATTTACTCGTTAAAACACATTAAATGAATAAAACTTTTGTTGTTGTCAGGGATAAATCATTTATCTTTATCCTTAAAGTTTTATTTCTCCTCACTTGTTCAACTACGATGTTTGTAATATTTCTCTCAACATTTCAACAACACCACCTTAGTTTGGATGTATTTCTAAATAAGATCTTTAACCAAAATAAAAGAATTTAAATATATCTCCACAAAAGATGAACCTAAACTCTAGATTTGTGAGAAAAAAAAATCAAAATATAAAGAGAATGAAAACACTAAAGATGAGGTGAAAAATGGTGAAAAAAACCCTGAAAAATTCAAGTTAGAAACTCTTTTTTCAACCCCTAGTGAATTTTGGAAGCTAAAAGGTTGAAAAATTAATTCGCACTATTATCAATCTTTGCTTAGCCACCATAAATCAAGAATTAAATATAAGAAAGCTAAGGATTCTTTGAGTAGAAAAACCAAAGGTTTTTGTAGATTAATTTTTTATCCATTCATATTTTGTTTAAAACATGTTATTATACAAATCTCCAACAATCCTCCCACATGAACAAAAATTATCTCACTGATCAATTAGGCTACTTTTGGACCGTCCAAGTCGACTATATCATATTAGGATAGTTTCTACATAGTTTAATTTTAAACCTAAGACTATTTTATGTCAATCCTATTCTTATTTATCAATTTCATCCTCATGTTTTTTTAATCTCATATTTATCAAGCTGATTGAGTCATATCGAAAAAAATCTCATACAGCTAATTTCAAACTCAAATTAGATAAGAAACTGAATCATGAGATTTTAACTTTAATTAAATTTAATAAAAATATAAAATAATTCTCTACAATATAAATATTTTTTTTTTAAGTTCAAATTTTTTTAGTACTTCTCATAGTGTAGTAACAACTTGTAAACTAGTTATAGCTAAGGCACATCGCTAATTTATAATGCTTGTTGCACCCGATATCGCGGCGGCCTTAAAAATTAATTCTAGATTGTGGAAAAAGAACAGATTTATGACATCTTGTTCTTTTAGGGAAAAAAAAAAATTCTTGTTTGAGGAGTCGCCACCTAGTATTATGGTCACTAGGAACCCTAACTGGTCAACAGAAATTTTATGGTTCGGGACTGGTTACGTAAAAGGGAAGATATTATCACCCCTTAAACGTTATGCCTAAGGCAAACTACATTGCTGTTTTTGTCTTAAATTGCTAAATTTTATTGGTTTATGTTCTGATGATTTATCCACAATATTCCTGACTCTGGCGTCAGTAAATATTCAACTACGAATAATTCCAACTCTGGCGTTGGTAACTATTACGTAGCAATAAAATAAATTAGATCAATATTTTTTTATTCCTGACTATAACACTAGTGAATAAAAAAAACAAGCTAAATTCATTTTATTAAGCGTTCACATATTTAATTAAATTAGTGTTTTTATTCCTGACTCTGACGTCAGTGAATAAACCAATAAAACAAAATTTTATTTTTTTATACATGCACATCTATTTTTTTTTTATTTTTCATGCTAAATAAAATAAAATATAACGAATAAAAATAATATAAATTTAAACCAGTATTTTATTCCCGACTCTGGCGTTAGTGAATAAACCAGTAAATTTATATTATTTTCATTCATGCATATCCATATTTTTTTATTTTTTTCTATCTTTCTATTTTTTATGTTTTGGGGCTGGGCCCAGCTCAGCCCACATGTGCTGGGCTAGACCCAGCCAGCTCAGCCCAATCACTCGCATAAACCAGTGACCTGGCTGGGCCATACAAGGCACGCGTGATCTAACTCATGCGTGCATGGCCCTTGTTACTGAATTAAAAATAAACAGCGAAAATGAAGTAAAGAAAAACGGGAGAAACAGAGCAGAAGACGTACATGGTGCGTTTGCAGAGAGTTTGCGCGAGATTGCTGAAGGCGATATTTCTGGTCCAAATTTCCTTTTACTCCTTCTGCTTGTCTTCCCCGTTGTATTCTCTTCATGCGTCTCTGTTTCAGCTTAATTTTCTTCGTTTTTTTTATGCTCTATTTTCAGAACAACGTCTCCCTCTCTCTTGGCTTGTTTCTGGTTTCGTGGTTTAAGGTCGATACTGGTGAGGGAAAGGTTTACTTCTGTTGTGGGGTTCTAAAAAAAAGCTTAAAAATTAAGCTGGTGTCTTTGTGTTTCTCTCTTCTGGTTTCGTTCGTCTTCCCTCTCTCTCCTGCCAACCTCCTCCTCTTCGGTACTGCTCGGTTTATATAGGGCTCGACGAGTTGATAATGGGCGGTAGGCTAATGGTCGGCCACCATTAAGGCGCCCATAACTGAAACCAACGGACGACGATTACTGCTGCAACGTTCCTCCCTCCATTACTGCAGAAACGGTCACTGGCTTACAGGAGAAGAAGATGAACAGCGTCCCTTTCAAAACGACGCTGTTTGGGGATAAAAGGTGGTCATTTTACGTTTGGACCCCTACAGTTTCAAAAGTCTTGTAATTAAGCCCCTGGTTTAAACTGTAATTGGCCCTAGATTTCGGCGCCTTTTACACGTTAATCCTTTGACTTTAATCGGATGCAATCGTGCCCCCAATTAACCCCAAACTTTGCTATTTCTCAAATTAAGTCCTTGATTTCATTAATTTAATTAAATCCAAAGTCCAATAAAGTCTAAAACTTATCAATTCTCCAATTAAACCCTTAATTGGATTAATTAAATCAATTTCAAGCTTAATTAAGTTGATTTAATTGATTAAGTTATTCGACATGGTTTTAGCAATTTGAAATTACTTATCCTTCATATTTGGAATAGAAAGAAAAAGATGGAGAGGACCCCAAAAAAAATTAGAATGTACTCTCGTAGGAAAAAATAAATAATGCTAACTACTTTCTTTGTTCATAATTGATTTGATTTTAAATACATTATCTATATTATTACAAAACTGAAGAACACGAACAACATCTCATTTCAATATCGAATATACTACCTCTTTTCACTATTTTTTTTCACTTTTAACTTTCGTTTATTAAAATTGATGTGTTTATGAAAAAAATTTATATTCCAATCTCTTTAAAATTTTGAATCCAACATCGCATGAAAGTGTCTTTCTTTCTTTACGTTGCCAATAATAACAAGTATAGTAGAGGTGAGAAAAAAACCGAGAAACTGATTAAACTAAGAAAACTGAAAAATAATAATAAAAAAAACATTATGTTTGTGGAAAGAAAGCTAAGTTTTTTCTTCAAAAATATTTCCTAATCACGGTTAATTAATTAATTTTCATAATTTTGGGTGTACTCTATAGTGTAAATTTACACCCTTTCCAAAAACCGATCGGTTCGGTTTCGGTTTTACAAGCCTGAAATCAAAAAAACCAAACCGAACCCAAACCGAAAAAAACCTAACGAAACCGAAAAAACCAAGCAAAACTAAAAAACCAAACCAAACCGTTTTGAACCAGTTTTTGTTCTAAAAAAACCAAATCAGACCGAAACCGGTCGGTTTGACCGGTTTTGGTTTTGTTTTTAATTTTGATTTTGTTATTTTTATTTGATAAAAACCGAACCGAACTAAAAATAATCACCCCTAAATTATAGCATGCGCACAAGTTTCCAAGAAATTTTGAAAAAAAAATTATAGAAGTGGAATTGCGAAATGAATTTTATTAATAAAATCTAAAGTGTGAGAAAAGTATTGAAATTCAAGTCTGAATTGAAAAAATGCACTGATGATTTTATTATTTAAAAAAAAAAAAACTTATTAGCATTGGCTTCTAGGGGTAAGACAAACTTTTAATAGACTTATTAATCATTATAAAGATGATTAGGAGCAGCATAATCTTTCTACTTTTTGTTCAGTAACATGTTTTTCTTATCCTTAAAAGCAAAACTCGATCAACTAGCTAGCATTTTCGAGCTTTTACTTTTAAAAAATACAATAAAATAACTTAATTGGTCTTAAAAATAAAATTTCCTTAACTAGACTCAATGGACTTTTTCATACCTTCATCTAAGACTGAGCATTTTCGGTTCGATCCGATTTTAGATCAAAATAAACAACCAAACTAAATTTTTTTGAACCGAACTGAACCGAAAACCGGTTCAAACTGGTTAATTTCGGTTCGGTTTTTTCCACTTCGAAACTGATTCAAATCGAAATTATTCCAGTTGAGTTTTTTCTGAGCTTTTTATTGACCATATTTTTCAGCATTTTTATTTTTGTACTTGCTTCTATTTTTCAGAAAATCAACTCCAATTTTTGTTTTGATAGATCCTTTCCCAGAAGTTAAACCCAACAAAAAAAATACACAAAACAAAAGGAAAGAAAAGAAAAGAAGTAATTTGACTGCAAAAAAAACAAAGAGAAAATCAAAAGTTATTCAAACGTAAAATCATTAAAGAATCCCATGGTCTATGAAAGACTTATACAAAGCATTAGAGATGTCATTATTTGAGAGATGAGAGGCATAGAGCAAAGAGAGGGACGGTTCGGTTCAATTGGTTTCAGACTTTGGAAACCGAACCGAACCAGAAATGTTTTATGATTTTCTAATCGGTTAATTTGTTTTTTTTCTCGGTATGATTTTTTCGGTTAATTTTTTTCTGGTTTTCTCAGTTTAATCGGTTATTATGTTTTTTTGCTCACCCCTGCCTTCATCCTACCTTTTTGGTTATTACCTAAAGAAATGCAATTTAATATTTTAATAAATATAAACATAATAATAAAAAAAATAGTTGGCACGTGTGTTTCATACACCAGTGAATAAGTTGCCCTACAGTATACAGGTTATGCATGCGACAACTTACGATGGCTAAAAATTAATTTCCTTGGTGTTTTCCGAATAATTAGTAAGACCTCCATAATTCAATAATGCATGTAGCTAAATTTCTTTTAGCTTGACATCAATTGACTTTTCTTTTCTTTTTTCTCCATTTCTTAATTTTCGCATATAACCTTCGAAATCTTCATATTAATCCTTTAATTTATTTTTTCTTCAAATTTGGTCTTCGTTCTTTTAAATGATATTTTTTTTTAGCTTAATGAATTTATAGAATTTGAATTTTTTTCAACTTCATCCTCCTTTGATTTTTTTATCTATTAGATGTGGTCCTTATTATTTTGATTTTATTTGAGATGATTTTTAATTTTTTAAAACTAAACATGTGTTATGTTTTTATCTTGCTGAATTTAAATATTTTAATTTTATTTTAATCATCATTCTTTTGATTTTGATTAAAAAAATTTGATATTTTTCATATCAGATTTTATCTTCATTTTTTATTGTTGTTTTTAATTTGGCAAAAATTTTCATTTGATATATATATATTTTTTAATTTCTTCATTCAACATTGAATTGGTTGGAAATTAAACTTCTTAATTGAGTTCAAGTATAAAACTTCACGAGTTGTGAATTTGAGAGACTAACTCAAGATTAAGTTATTCACCCATGTTTTCTTGTTTTTTTTTTCTTTTTTTATACTCATGTTTTTTTAGTTTCATCTTTCAATGTTTTAATTTAATTAGAAACTGGGCTCCATTAATTTTTTTTATTTGCTTTCTATAGGATTTTCACAAATAACTTAGGTTTTCTTGGATTATTTTTTTATTTTTAATTGTTCGTTAAATCTATTTTTTTAAAAAAAGTGTTTTTGAATTAAGTTAAATTAATTGCTTAGATATCACTTTTTTATATATATCTTTTTTAATTAATTATTTTTTTTATTTTTTACTTTCAATATCTGATTGATTAGAATTGAATTTCCTAATTTATTTTGATTTGTATTCTACAGGTTAGTGCCGATCTTATACCTCAAATCACAAATTTTATACATTAACTATGGTATGTCTAAATCAATACAATATATCAACCTCTCAATATTTTGTAAAAAAATTATATTTTTCAATATATCATCAACTTGATATTTAAAAAATACATTTTTACTTCCTGACATTTAACATTATTTTGAAGTTCAGATAAAAAAAAAAAATCCTATCTACGGTGCAGAAAAGTACTTGATTAAAAAAACAAAAAAAAACGTATCTAAACTGAAGATTTGCTTATTATCCTATACATTATTTTATTTTTTTCAAACCATGATTTCCTTGCTTTAAAAAGATGCAATTATATTTATTTATTTAAAAAAAAAACAAGTGCAAAGCAAGTGGCCACGTCGCCATGCCCTTTATCGAGACGATGAAACATGTAAATAATGAATAAAGATAGATAGAATGATGACCTGTACATGTGAAGTGCAAAAGCATTGCTTTTGCTTGAAAACATGAATTATTTAGATTAAATATTAAGCCATGACTCAATCTGTCGGAATGAGACTACCCAACGTGGACTAGCAATGGTTTTACAAATTGTTAAATGCGCAAGCAATATTGCATGAATTTTCTACAAAATCATGAGGTGGTTCTAGTTTATTCGCTAATTTAATAATAATAATAATAATAATAATAATAATAATAATAATAATAATAATAATAATAGATTTGTATAGGAGCCCCGTTGGGTAGATAACATGAAATATTATATAAAGGAAGATGAAATTTTATTTTTATTTTATTTTTTAACAATGCATAATTTTTATTAAAAACATCATGTATTTTGAGTACCATTAAACTCTCTCTATACTCTATAAAATTTTATTTTACATATTATTTTTTAAATAATTAATTTTATTTTACATATAAAATCAGAAATGCACGTGAATTTAATAAAAAAAAAAAACTAAAATATTATAGGTTTGTCATGGTGAAATATTACAAGTTTGCAAGCAACCATTTTAATTTCTTCCTCCTACCATTAAGTGTATATTTGTTAAAAAATAATATAAATCATATTTTAGAACCTCACCTAATAGTTTAAATTTTAGAGTTGAGATGGTTCTTTAATATGGTATCACAGCTTTAATGACCAAGTGGTCACGAGTTCGAATCTCATCATTCTCATTTATTTAATAAAAATTAAGCACAAAGTAAAATAGACATGAGCAAATTTCAAACCCAAAAAATTTTCACTTGAGAGAATTTGTTAGAGAATAATATAAATCAATATCCATGATTCTTTGACAATATTAACATCATTTTATCATTTTCTTCCTCCTAAATGCCAACATTTTTGTATCTGTGGCTATATACCAATCAATTTTATTATATTCTTCGCTATTTATATATATGTATTTTTTCTTCTTCATCTTCTTCATATTGCCACCATTTCTACATGTTCTTCTTCTTCTTCTTCATAATAACAACAAATAATTAAGAGGTATAATAATTTATTACAAGATAAAAATATCAATAAATTTTCTCTATCAATTTCATAAATGGGCATAAAAAATATTAAATTTGAAATAGAGCATTAACAATGGATCATGAATGAGCATAAGATTTATTTAGATTTGAAGGGAAGATTCAATAAGTCATCTGGGCATAATTAAAAACATGGGGAAATGGAATAAATATACGCATAATTAAGTCATGATTATATGTAAATGAGTCATATGTGTTATTTAAGGATGTTTAGGTAGAAGAAATTAAGGTACTCGAATTTATATATGATTTCTAAGATAAAACAGAGAAACAAAAAAAGAAATAATTATGTACGTGGAACGAGAATATGTTAGAGTATAAAATATTAAAAATGAGACAAATTAATGCCTTGGGAAGCAGAATGAGAATTTTAAGGTAATTTTGAAAATAGACTATGATTGTAAATTAAAAGGTGGCATGATTTAAAATCTATAAACTAAATACTGGTGTGAATTTAATATATTCCAAAGTTATAAGAAATAAATTATATCTAAATGGGTTCTACTCAATCATAAATAAAAGAATAATTATGATGAGAGAATGATAATTAAATCAACGTGTTTAATGACTTAGAGAAAACTTAATGAATAGTTAAATGAAAATGTATAATATAAAAATTACTAGTTCGAGTCTCATAAATCTTAAAGCCACAGGTTTACATGATCGTTAATTTTAGAGCCCGTAGGATTAGTCGAGGTGCATGCAAGCTGGTCCGGACATCCATGTTAATTAAAAAAAATTGAATAGTTAAATGAAAATGTATAATATAAAAGTAACTGGTTAGAGTCTCACAAACTTTAAGCCCGCAAGATTACATGGTCGTTAATTTCAGGGGTCGTGGGATTAGTCGAGGTGTACGTAAGCTGGCCCGGACATCTATATTAATAAAAAAAAATAAATAGTTAAATGAAAATGTATAATATAGAAGTCACCGATTTGAGTCTCACAAACCTTAGGGCCGCAAGTTTATATGGTTGTTAATTTCAGAATCCGTGTGATTAGTTTAGGTGCACGTAAAGTGGCCTAAACACCCATATTAATAAAAATATATATATAATATAGAATGGATATAAGTTTCAACCTCTTAAAGAAAGATTAATGAATAATCTTATTGGTATAATTGACAAATATTATTAGTCTTGGTGATGCAAACATTGCAATCTTAATGTTGAATATTATCTGACGGTTGAAAAATACTTTCCTTGAGAAATAAACACTATAGAGGATTAATTTTATCATGATAATAAATGGAGGTTGATTTTCTTAATGTTTTTTTGACCAATTTCCTGCCTGAAGTCTTGATATTTTATA
>Ga0325403_1003662_pt1 | contig 14080 bp, 5 predicted proteins | sample PopdelMetagenome_19_FD_205665 | JGI IMG/M metagenome (GOLD analysis project Ga0325403, IMG submission 205665) | Populus deltoides microbial communities from Bellville, Georgia, United States - Xylem-PdKOR-R4 | ecosystem: Host-associated > Plants > Phyllosphere > Stem > Wood/Secondary xylem...
TGCTTATATTTTAGCATCTTCTCTCTTATAAAGAGACTTATGAGTTATAAATACAGGGAAATCCTTCAAAGAAAAGGAAGAATCTCAATTCTCTATGACATATTTATTATCAGAGTCTATCTCTAAATTATGATTGCATTTCCTCTCAATAAGATACTTACTTAAGTATCGAAGAGTCTCTACATTCATCAAAGGAAACTTTTTGCAGGTATTAGATACCAACTACCAACCTCCTTAACTAGATAGAATAGGTCAGACTACCAGAATCAAGAGATTAACCGATTATCCAAGATATAAACATTGTCCCCAAGCTATTTGGATTTTTCAGGAGCATATCAATTGGTACCGTCTGTGGGAACTGATAAAAAAAATCATTGTGTGTTCTTTTAAAAGCCAGGTTATTGACATCTTTAATCACCATCAAAGATAGATTATCAAAGCACAATCACAACGAGATATATTACAAACTTTTTTATAATTGTTGGCACACTTGCTCCGTCTGTATGTCAGCAATTCTTAATAATTAACTACAGATACATCCAGACTGATAAAGGGACACTTATAAAAAAATATCTTCTCAGTTCCAGGAAGGAGGCAGAACCCTCTAAAACCTTGTTAAGGTTAGAAAAATTCAAAGCTAAAAAATAAGGAATGTTTACCTAAGTATGGGTGTTAGACCCGTAAATATTTAGTTAAGTATAAGCGTTGGACCTAGAAATGTTTAACTAAGTATGAATGTTGGACCTAGGAATGTTTAGCCAAGTATAGACATTGAACCCAAATAAAATCTCTACACAAGAACTCTAGATTCATGCAAATTAACATTTATATAAGTGAATTCTATAAAAGAGAATTTTTATTAAATAAAGTATGTTACAACAATCAATCTCAAAGGACTGGGGAAAACAACACACACACACATAAGGGTTTAATAATCTACCCCAGGCTCCTTACTAGATACTCCCCACATTAGGCAACGACAACCTTAACTAGGAACACGTTTGTAAAGTCAGAAATTGGGACGAGATGGAAGGAAACACTAAAATCCACCTGAATTCCTCTCGAGATGTTGAAGAAATACAAGTTTAACATGACAAGAAATTTCTTGTCTCCCACTATCTTGATCAAAGTTGCTGACCCTCCAAAAAATTCTTGGAACTCCCTAAAAGAGTCCTTCAAAGCTTCCAACTTAGCCTGGAAATGTTGGGCTTCTTCCTTAGCAATAACGAGCTTAACCCGCATAGCGGTAAGCTCAATTCGTAGACTAGCTTGGGAGGCCATCGCTTCAAGGAGTTCCTATCGTAGGGGAAACACTTAGTTATAGGCAGCCTGGAATGATTTTTCACTAAAGCTTAGCTTAAGGGCAAGGCCATGTGTTTGGTCTTTCAACGTGGAATAAGCCGTCTTAAGGCTCCGTAAATTGAACTCTAAAACATTTTACCCTCATGTAGTCATTTGAAGGCAACTTGATTTGCCTTGTTCTCGTCTGTAGCCTTCCTCACATGCCTTCTTTCGGCTACCAAATGCCTCTGAGAGTGGATGTACATCATGAAAGTCTGTCAGGGTAAATGTTAAAAATGGTAATCATAAAATCAAACAAAAAAAAACAAAGGAATTTCTTACATTAAAAGCCATTTATCAATTAAAGTTAAATGATGGTGGGAGCTTTATTAGGCATCGTAGAGATGTCTGACGGAATAGTGAGGATCCTCTCCAGCATTCTCACCACCTTGAAGCTAGTCTCATCAAGGCCTGATATTCCACCAATAACAGCTTCCATGAGTTATCTCTCCTCATCTGTCAGGATTGAAAAATTAAAAGGAGTGTGACCAAGAGTCAAATAGGTAAAAACATCCTCGAACTCCTCCATACCAGCCCTAGTAGAAGGCCCAACTGCTGTTTTTATAACCGATAAGATAGGAGGCTGAGGAAACATCATCGCAAGAGCCTCTATAGATAGGGCTGGAACATGGGTTTCCACCGGGGTAAAGACCCTCCTCCTCTTAAAAAACGGCAGCACCCATAATCACCGCGGGGGAAGTTAGATTTTTTTTTCCCTAGCTGGGGGAATATCACTGCCCCTAACTTTTGTTAGGGTTATAGCCCCCATCATTATCTCATCAGAAACATAAACCTCAAAAGCAGAGAGTTCACCTACAATGATGGGGGAGTCCCTCATCACCTTTGTCTCTACCAACCATGAAAGATAAATACCCTTAAGGTAAACTCTATTTTACAGGCCTTACTAAAGTTTCTCCTTTTCCTTCAGCTATTAGCCTTGCAAAAACAGAATGAAAGAAGTTCAGAAACAAATACAAAATATAGAGAGAGAAAATAAGGGAATCAGCGTACTTTGCAAGACAACTTGTTAATATCCTTTGGCCATCTTATTGACTTCATATTCAGTTAAAGTTGAGGTTAGCACAATAAAATTTCTCTCCTCATTTGAGCTGAGATGAGGCTTATTGCTTACTTCATAGAGAGGAACCCTCCAATAATAGAAACGACCCTAGATTAGTCGCATCCCCTCTCTGGGATTGACTATCCCATTAAATCTTACAACCAGTCATCTTCCCCTCCACTTCTTAACATGCGTTGACTTCCCAAACAACATGTTCTTCATGGCAATGTTATTTTTGTTGGTGAAGGTAAAAAAACAACTCATGTCATTACCACCATTGGTGACAACAACTAATTGGTAGCAATTTTTGAAGACATTAATTGTAGGTTCGAGCCTGACGATCCTACAAAACTTTTTAAAAGAGAATAGAATTGTCCATCCATTAGGATGTAGCTGGCTTAGACCCAACTAATAGTAGTTAAACACTTCCCTCGTGAACCCTTGAAGAGGGAAGGAATACCCCATTACATACATACAAATAGCAATAGTAATTTCAAAATAACTCTGGGTAAAGCCTAGGGTTTGTTTGTTGATATGTTCAACAGGGTTAGGCATTTGAGCCACGTACTTTTCCGGTTGGTGGTGTGCCACATATTCTGCATCCTCAGCACTTATGCTACTGGGGATGTCGTTCTTAAGAGTCTAAGGAAACCTCTCTCTCCTGAGTATCTCTAACAAGAGCATGAGAAGGATATCTGAAAGATCCTCTCTCTTAAATATCTTTAACATGGACAAAAGAAGAACTCATACGAGAAGATTTTCTCAGCTCCCTATCACATGGGGATGCCAATATAACACCTCTTCTTGTCCTGGACCTAATCTAATATACTGTTGTCCCCTGTTGTTTCTTTTAGACTTTAGTTGAAACCTAAACTTCTTATCAGGAACATGAGCACCTCTTTTTTTAGAAATGGATCTGATGCTTCTAAGGTATATTTATTCTGTTTAAAAGAAAGACAGGGATAAAGGTTATGATAAAGGAAATATCTGAATTGGTTTAGATCAGAGATGACTTTAGGTCTTGTCGCAGGAGCAAATTTTCAAAAATCATAGAAAGTGAAAACAAAACAAAAGTCACAAGCAAGAATGACTAAGATTATAAAAAAATTCTTTTCATTCCCACCATCAAATGACAAACCTTTCATGTCATTACATATCTAAAAAAATCAACTCAATTACTGCATTGAAAGTCAACTGTTGTTTTGTTTTTCAATGGACACCTCCTCCCAGTAAAGGCAGGCCACCAAGACTTGAAAATCTTAGTAGTCTTATATGGAACACATAAAATCTTATAAAGAAGGTAAAAAGGCTCTCATCTGCTGCTAACTAAGACTTTCAAATTTATTGCTTACAACACAAAGATTTAGGGGGCTGTTGATAGATTAACATTTTTTTTCTTTTACTTGGATCCTCTTTTCTAAAAGAGTAACCAAAGACAGGGTAATAACCTTAACCAATACTAAACCTATACATATATGGGTTTGGAAAGTTGTTAAACTCATTATTTTCGAGGCCAGCCAAACACTGAGCTTAAACATATATGGGTCTAGTGAGCTACGAAACATACCATTTTTTAGCCCAGCCAAGTGCTGAGCTTGGACATACATAAGTCTGACAAAATACCATACTCGCCATCTATAGGCTTAACCAAGCGCTAAGCCTAGACATATGAGGGTCTGGTGAGGTGTCAAACCCACCATCTATAGATTTAGCCAAACACTAAGCCCATGCTAATGAATATTGAAAAGATTATCCTGATATTTTCATATTTTAGGCCCTAAAGAACCTTAGGCTTCATATTTTACTCTAATGAGTCAGTGATATTTTATCCTAATGAATCAAAAATATCTTATCTCGATGAACTAGAGATATTTTATTTACATTTTAGTCCCTCCTAATGAATCACATTTTAACATCTTCAAGTTTAATTATGAAAAGATTATTTGTTTTTATTTCCTTTCTAATATAGTTATCATATGACCAGAGATGAAGGAACTTGATTTATTAAATGAGAAGTAGAAGGATTAATGTGAGAAGACTAACTCAAAAGTTTACAGACCATGTCAATAGACATAAATCTAATAATATAGTTTGAAAGGACGAACACACATTGTTATTTTGGCATGCCATAACTTTTAATCCAAGTGGTCAATTTACTTAAATTTCACCAACCCGAAAAGATAATTTACTCTAAATGCTTATTTGGAGGCCATTTTAATATCCAAGTCTGCCCAAATTGTTCATGTTTAGGAATTTAGCTTTTCTACTTATCATGTCCTGTTATTTTAGTATTAATTTTGAATTTTGAATTTTGAATTTTGAATTTTGAATTTTGAATTTTGAATTTTTGTTTAAAGCTTGGTAAATTAGGATAGAGCTATTTATTTTGTTTTGGAGGACCATCGCCAACAGTTATCAATAAATACAAGAGATTTTGCCCTTATTTATTGACTAGTAATTTAATCAAGTCTAGTTAATATAAACTTCAAAAATAAATTAATTGTAGAAAAACAAAAGAGGCTAACTGATTGCAACTTAAAATTTGATCTTGATGTTAACAATTTCAACTACAATTCATTTAATCAAATCCTACAGAATTAATGAAACTATAATTATTATTATTATTATTATTATTATTATTATTATTATTATTATTATAAATCAGAAACAATTCCAATTGAAATTCATATCAATTAAATATTAAAGAGATGTATGAATTTGTAATTAGGATTACTCGGTGTATGTGATAGGTTCACGTAAATTACTTTTATTTTCAATATTATTAACATAATAAAATATTAAGTTTAAACTCAATAAATCCAACAAGAATATAATGTATCTGGCCAGTAAAATAAAATTTCACAAATAAAAGACATATAAAAATATAAATTAATAAATTTAAATTTAATAAAGTAATAAAAAAATAAAAATATCAACAACTGAAAGATTGTGAACTATATGATCAATATAATGAGAACTTATCAAAATTTTACGAAATATTGTTACAAAAATTTTGAAAAATATTTTGTTTTCTTTAGAAATGATTATTATTTGTTACATTTTAAGAAGTATATTTTTTCTAAAATAATAAAAACAACACGAATCACCCGCCCAAGAGCACTGAAAGATGAACTAGTATTTAATTAAATTAAAGACGTGTTTGGTCATACAATTGCTTAAATGTAATTGCATCAATGACTTAAAAATGGCTGGCACAATCATAAATGCATTTAAATAATTTTCTTCACTAGATGAGGATCTTTTATTTTTATTTTTTCATATTTGGTTACATTCATTAAATTTAAATAAATGCACATTATTTTAGCATATAGGGAAAATAACAACAACTAAGTAATTTATTATTTTTCTCACAAAATCTATATTTTTTTTATTCAAAGTTGATATTAAAATATGTAACATCATAAAAGACTCAAATTCACAAACTTCACCAAGTTCTCATAAAGTCGGATAAATACTGAATTCAAAATATATTGTATTATATTAGATCAATGAGTAAAAATGTTTAATTTCTTATAACAAGAGAGCATACAAAATATAAAAGAATTATTTAAGGAAATCCTAGGATGTAAGCATGTCTAAATCTATTAACATAAAAAAATAGAACTTAAGATTCAACACAAATATAATAAAACAACATTAGCATGTTTACTAAGCATATATTAAAACTTACAATCGATATAAAATAAAAAATTCTAGTATGCATACTAATAATAAAATTAACTATGTTTAAATTAAAACAAAAACGATACTTATTTGTTAAAGCACTTTATAGTAATGAATATTTTATTGTTATCAAGGATGAATACTTTATTTTTAAGGTTTTATTGCTCATCACTTATGCAACTTGAATATTTGCAATATACCTCCCAAGATTCCAACAACACCATATTGGTTTAGATATACTTTCAAACTAAAGTCTTTGAACCAAAATAAAAGGACCCGGATATCTCTCAACAAAATATAAACCCCAGCTCTAGATTTAGAAGGAAAACACAAAGCATAAAAAAGGATGAAAACATTAAAAACGAGGTGAGAAAGTGTGTGAAAAAAATCTAAGAAATTCAAGTTAAAAACTCTTTCTTCTCCCTCTTTTATAGTGGATTTTAAAAGTTAAAAAGCTAAAGAATTAATAAGAATCAATTCCTATCATTATCAATATTTGATTAACCACCATGAATCAATAATTAAATATAGAAAAACTAAGGGTTATTTGAGATTAATTTATCATTCATCTATAATTTGCTTAAATCATATTAATTAAATAAATTCCGACAATCCTCCACATAAATGGAAATTGTCTTATCAGTTTGAAAACGAATTGAAGATTTGTTAAGAGATACTGATTTGGTAGATTACTACATCAGGATAAATAACTTTTGCCTTTGAATCTTTATTAATAAAATACTATCGGATATACTCAGCAAAATATTGAACGTGATATCTTGAACTATTCAATCTTTTATATAAATTAAGACAATAGTACTCATATAGTTTTTTATCTAGAAATTTTCTCTGGTTCTGGTTCTTAATATTGTGTTAATTTTGGCTCTAAACAACTCTTGGATTCATAAGTGATTTAGAGAATTCAGTCTTTATTAAAATTCTCAAAGAAAAGACCATATTTTTTTACTCATGTAGGTGATGTTTCATTAAAATATTATGATATACTTCATTTTGTGTACCAAAATATAAAAATCATTATGAGCTCAATTTACCATTTATCACACTACAACTAACACTTATTTCATTATAGGAAAAAACAAGTAATAATTTTCTAGTGTTACCAAGAATGTTATATAACTTAGTTTTTCATATAAACTTAGATCTTGGGATCTCCAATCAACGGTATGGTTATCATCATTATATTTTTTATCTTTTAAAAGTTTTAAGCTTATTCTTTTCAGTGAATTATACGCAAGCTCTCTTGACAAACCTTTAGTTAATGGATCTGTAATATTTTCCTTTAACTTTACATAGTTAATGAAAGTAATTATATTCGAGAGCAAGTGTTTAACGATATTATATTTATAACATATAGGTCTAGACTTATCATTATACATATTACTTTGTACCCTTCAATTATTGATTGACTATCGCAATGGACATAAAGATTTGGCACTAGTTTTGGTCAATATGGAATACCTTTTAAAAAATTCTGAATCCATTCAACTTCCTCTACAACTTTATCAAGAGCAATTAACTTTTATTTCATCATGGATTTAGTAATACAACTTCGTTTGGAGGATTTTCATGATATAGTTGCTCCACCAAGTGTGGAGGCATATCCACTCATGGATTTCAAATCCTTGTATCAGATATCCAATTAACATCATTATACCCTTCTAATATCATTGGGTAACTAGTATAGTATAACTCATAATTCATGATGTGCCTCAAATATCTGAGTACCATTTTAATTTCATCTCAATGATCCATACTTGTATTTCTTATAAATCTACTCAATTTACTTATCGAGTAAGCAATATCAGGCCTTGTACAATTCATAGTGTACATTAGACTTTCAATTATTTAATAATATTCCAATTGGTTTATTCTCCTACCTCTGTTATTGGATAAATATAAACTTATATCAATTGGTGTTTTGACAGTGCTATTATTACCTTTAATCCATAGGTATTATTACCTGTCGAGAATTTTCCCAATATAATGAGATTGAGATAATATTAATCCATCATATGTCCTAGAAATTTGTATTTCTAGTATGACATCTGCAACACCTAAGTCTTTCATGTCAAACTTGTTAGTTAATATTTTTTTTAGTAGATTTGATAATGTGATCATTATTGCCTAAAATTAGCATATCATCTATATAGAGACATACAATGACATAACCTTTATCTGTGTTATTCACATAAACACATTTATCAACTTGATTGATTTTAAACTCATTTAACAAAGTAACCTTGTTAAACTTTTCATAACATTATTTAAGTGATGGTTTCAAACCATATAATAAGTTAACAAGCTTACAAACTTTCTTTTCTTGACCATTGACAACAAACCCTTTGAATTTTTTCATGTAAACCTTTTCATCAAGGTCACCATTTAAGAAAGCTATTTTTACATCTATTTAATGCATTTCAAGCTTATTAATAGTTACAATGGCTATTAATGTTTGTATGGAAGTTATTATTGATACATATAAATATGTGTCAAAATAGTTCACACCTTCTTATTGTCTAAAACCTTTAACAACAGGTTTAGTTTTATATTTATTAATAAAGCCATCATCTTTCATTTTTCTTTTAAATATCCACTTATGGTCTAATGGTTTAGTTTCGAGAGGAAGATCCACTAGTTTATATATATGATTATTCATAATGGATTCAATTTCATTATTGATTGTCTCATTCCAATTGAAAGATTTCGGATAAGACATTTCTTTAAAAGTAGGTTTGAAGATTATTTTCTAACAAGTATGTTAAAAAATTAAGACCAAATGTTTTGGTTGTTTTTTGTCATTTTACTTCTTCTAAGCTCAACTTCATCATCTTTTAATTGATGATAATCACTTGAGCTAGCCTCAATCGCTTTCTTAAGTGAACAATTTTCTCATACTTTCTTCCATGGAAACATATATTCAAATAATATAGCATTTCTTTATTTCATAATAGTATTAGAATGATTATCCTCAATACTTGACGTACAAGTAATCAATTTGCACTACTATTATATTATATTATATATATATATATATATATATAAACACACAATCTATAGTTTTAGATCATATTTTGGTCCTTTTAGGATCAGGTATTGCTACCTTCACAAGACACCACCACACTTTGAGGTTTTTATAGAAAGATCCTCTACCTTTTTCACAATTTATATGGTGTTTTTTTTTCACTTTTTATAGGTTACTTTATTAAGTATGTAATTGACAATTAAAATTGCCACCCTCTATAAATTCTAAGGTGCTGCCAAATTTATTAACATGGCATTTATCATTTCTTTTAATGTTTGGTACTTATATTCTGCAACATTATTTTATTATTGTGAATAAGGAGTAGTAGTTTGGTTGATAGTACCATAAGAAACAAAATTCATCAAAAGGTGTTTCGTATTTTTCAACTCTATCACTTCTTATTACCTTTATCTTCTTGTTAAATTGATTTTTAACTTTATTTTTGTAATATTTAAACATTTCAAAAGCTTCATCTTTGTTCCTAAGTAAATAGGTATAATAATACCTTGTGCAATCCTTTATAAAATCAATATAATATTTTTTTCACCTCTTATTTGCATAAAATTTAAATCATCAATATTTGAGTGAATTATGTCTAGAGGATCATTACTTCTTTTAATTTTTTAATTTTTGTTTTTTAGAATTTTGATTCTATAAAAATTTCATACTTATGATTTTTCTTAAAAATCATTATTGGTAATATTCAGGGTTTATAAACCTTTGCATGAAATTATAATTCACATAACCTAACTTGTCATGTTATACATCACAAGACTTAAGTAAATAAAAAAAAGAGACAATCTTATTATTATTATTATTATTATTATTATTATTATTATTATCATCATTATTAGTTATAATAGTCATTATATTTATTTTAAAGAGATCACCATAGAAATGCTCCTTTCACTCTAAAAAATCATCTTAAAACTATTTTTGATATTTTACAAAATATAAACTCGACCCATTCTATTTTTTTAGCCAGGCAGGTTGGATATATCGGGTTAAGCTAAAACTTTTATGGATATCAGAAATATCCATGGGTTGGGCATATTAATTTCATTATTTTTTAATGATCCTAAAAAAAATATCGGGTTGCAAAAGAGAATTGATTCTAGAGGTAAGAAATAACAAAAATTGATAAGTAATTAAAAACATAAAGTTTGAAGGAGATAATTGAAAGGAAAGAGATTAAGAGAAGAGAGGTGACCATGAAAGGAAAAAAAATTAAAAGAAAGAAAAATATTATTTATACCAAAGACTAGGGTTACTTACATTGGATTATACGGGTTGGGTCGAGTTGAAAAGGTTTTAAAAATCTCAGCCCACACTCGATCTGTGATACCTATTTATTAAACATTTTTGACTCACTATCATCCATAATATCAACATTATTCAAACTTTGATGGGTAATATCAGGCCATATAATGCAAATATTAAAGATGAGTTGATTTTTCTAAACACCCCAATTGTTAAAGGTGAAAAGCTTTCTTGAGGTCATCTTTAGTATGACTTTTCCAACACTTAGTATCTTGGAGGTTGACGAGTACTTCATGTATAAGTTTTCTCCATCAACTTCTTTGCAACAAAAACATTTTTTTTCATGGTGTATATATGTATTGTTGCACCAATGTCAACCCATCGCTACTTAAAACTTTTAATCAACTTGACTTTGGAAAAAAGAAACATGCTTATTTCAAATACTTCATCAACGAGGTAATCAAACTCGTTGATATTGGCTTCAAACATTTATTTATTTTTTTAGGTTACTTTGTTGAGCTTTATTTTGTTCACTATGATTAGTTTAACTATCACTATTTGACTTACAAAGTGTAACATATACAAAAATAGTGTCGTGTAAATAATGTTATCACTAAATAAGTTTTTTAAGAAAGATTGGAGGGGTCATAAATGATCCCGTTTAAAACTCAATCTCTTTAAATATAACTTATTAGATCGTATCTATTCATCACACTAACTTTTCATATATGTGAACAATAACTTATACGTGAACAAAACCAACTAAATAGCTAGATGCAATTCCTGAAGATTTAGAAATTTGTCTACTATAAACCTTTTTATAACGACAACTTCAACATTGAACTTTTTATCCAAGGTGCCTTTGCACTCTTAATTGAACTATACATATTGTATTGAGTATTATTTAATTTATTCAAGATGTAATTTTTATGGATGAAATCATCTTGATTTCATATGTCCAAAGCTACTATAATAACAAGATCGAAATCATTATTTGAGAACATTAGCACTTTTTCCTACAAGAACTTAACCAAGTTCGAGGTGGACACATAAATCAATATTTTATGATATCATTATTTAAATTCTAATCCATTGAAATTCTCAGGTTTCTCACTATGCACCACAAAAGGTGATAGTGCAACCCTCACTGTCGAAGGAGTACCTGTCAAAGTAATATTGGTTGGAAAAATCAACTTATGGGTTTTAAAAATTATATAAATTATAAAAACAATAGTCAATAATATTTATAAATAAATATTTAAGATCCAAAATAAGCAAGTAATATAATAAATAAAACTTGTAATAAAGCAACTTGATAAATAAATAAAAGTTAAATTATGAAAAATAAAAATTAAATATTTTTGTTTATTTTATTTCAAATTAAACATGCATTATGTAGAAACTATATGATTAAACAAGAAAGAAAAAATAAAGCATGATTATAGCAACATGTCTGCCACAACATGTATATACTAAACAAAGATATAAACATGGTCTATAAAAGCCTAGTTCAAATAAATTCAAACGAATTCAAATAAATTACATGAATTATAATTTTATAAGATAAACTATAATTTTAAAACAAAGATATAAAACAATCTTATAAAATTAATCAAAGAAAAAAAAAGCATAAAGCTATAAACAAACCATAAGGTTATAGATTAAGAACATATTTGGTATTGTGGTAATGGTTGCTTTTCAAAATGTTTTTCGCTTGGAAATATATTAAAATAATATTTCATTAAAAAATAATTCATTTTTGACATAAACACATCAAAATAATTTGAAAACACTAAAAAATAATAATTTGAAACAAAGAAAAAAATATTTAAATATTTTTAAAAGCGTTTTTAAAACGCAAAAATAAACAAGGTCTAAAACATATAGTATTGTTATAAATCTATAAGTAAGAATATAACAAATTAAAAAGGAAGTTAAATTATAAATTAAATCTTTAAAATCCTCTTTAACAATAATCTTTGCAATTTATATTATTTTTTTTCACATGATAAACTAAACAAAGTCTGATATATTTACATAAAACAACAACAATAAAGCCTTAATAATGTATTCAAAATATGTTGTATTATATTAGACTAATGAGAAAAGATATTTAGTTTATCATAATAAGAGCATACAAAACATAAAAAAAATATTCAAGGAAAGCCTAGGGTGTATATGTCTAAATATATAAATATGCAAAAATAAAACTCAAGACAAGCATGTTTTCAACGCAAATATAATAAAAAAAATACTAGTAGGCATACTAAGCATATATTGAAACTTGCAATTAATATAAAATTAAATTTCTAGCATGCATGCTAATAATAAAATTAATTATGCTTAAATTAAAACAAAAATGATATTTACTTGTTGAAGCACTTTAAAGTAATGAAACTTTTGTTGTTATCAATGATTAATCATTTATACTTAAAGTTTTATTATTCCTCATTTGTGAAACAATGATATTTGCAATATGTCTTCTAAGATTTCAACAACAACACCTTGTTTTAGATGCACTTCCAAACTAAGTTTTTTAAACCAAAGTAAAATGACTCAAATATTTCTTAGCATAGTATAAATCTAAGCTCTAGATTTAAGAGAAAAAACAAAGCATAAAAGAAAATGAAAACACTAAAAAAAATATGAGAAAAGGTGTGAAAACATACGAAAAATCCAAGTTAAAAATTGTTTCTTCACCTCCATTTTCTAATGAATTCTGAAAGTTAAAAGGTTGAAGAATTAATTCTCATCATTATCAATATTTAATTAGTCATCATAAATCAATAATTAAATAAAAAAACAAGGGTTTTTTAATAGAAAAATCATAGAATTTTTTAAATTAATTTCTCATTCACTTATAATTTATTTAAATCATATTGATTAAAAAAATTTCCAATAAATTAATACAAAAAATTTCCAATAAGATTAGCCATCATTTTAGCATGCATCGTAGCAAAATCTAAAACCAAAAGAGGCATGCAATTCGATTTTAAACCTATCACAGGCCGGTCATAATTAAGATCAGCACTCTTACATTTTGATAATTGTTAAATTGTATTTGTTTACTGTATGAACATGGAGTGCCAAAGTCGTACATAGACAAGAGTGACAATAGCAATTAATTTTTATAATAATTAATTTCCAGCTTCAATGTGCATTATTATACTTCAGTGGTTGACAAGCTCTTGCCTGTTTATATGGTTTAACCAAACTTGATCGAGCTAGCCTTTTGTTTTTCCGTGTCTTAATTATACTTTATGTCGTGCTATGAAAACAACCTTTGATTTAACAATAAAAGTATTTGATTTGTTGGTAAGGTGGTTTATGTATCTTGTCTTATACTATTAGATTACATGAAATATAAAGGAGAGTCTCTTTGGAATTTTGTTATTTGGTTGTTATATATTAGGTAGACGCAAATCGTACGTGCTTTCAAGTGCCCTTAATTATCGTTGTTTTTTTTTTTTTTCTCTTTGGGTTATTTGCAATTAACTGAGTAATTTGTTTGTTTGTTTTTCAATTTTTTAACTTTTTTGATTCCTTATGCCTTTGTAATTATAGATATTCTTTTTAAATTAATCTTGCTCCTCTTAAGTTATTAAAACATGGGTGTTATGTTAGTAAAATTCAAACCATTTGTTTGGATTTCAGTAATTTAGAATATTTCGTTCTTGTAAGTTAGTGGATGA
>Ga0325403_1003672_pt1 | contig 14061 bp, 10 predicted proteins | sample PopdelMetagenome_19_FD_205665 | JGI IMG/M metagenome (GOLD analysis project Ga0325403, IMG submission 205665) | Populus deltoides microbial communities from Bellville, Georgia, United States - Xylem-PdKOR-R4 | ecosystem: Host-associated > Plants > Phyllosphere > Stem > Wood/Secondary xylem...
TCTACAACTTGTGGTTTCCTTGAAAGATTCAAACCAGAGTTACATGTGAAAAAGAAAATGAAGAAGATGGAGTATAAATAATCTACCTGGATTCAAGTTGTTCTTCAGGTCCTGGTTTGCTTAAGCATTATTCAGCAAAAAAGACAAGAACAGAGTAGAATATATAGTTTAAAAATAACAAGAAAGTTCCAAGATGTTGAACTCCAGATGATTTGATTCAATCAGAAAAGGAAGCACTGATCTTCAGAAAGGTTTAAGAAATTTGATGAGGGAAATTGGGAAATCAATGGTATAATGAGATGGGATGTGGAAGATAATGTTACAGTAGCAAAGATATTATTCTAATAAATCTTTAAATCATGTTAATCTTATAAAAGTAAAATAAAAATAAATAAATTACGAACCAGTGTAATATTGAAATAAACAAAAATAATTTAAAAAAAACAAAAAAAAAAGCTTGAATTATTTTGTAATTTACAATGAAATGAGTGTGGATAGATAATGATTCTTTCATGTCTTTTAACTTTTCTTTTAATAAAAATTAATAACCCTATAATAGTTTCCTCGAGGATGCTCAATGATGCCAAATTAAAACATCTTTTTTATTGCAATCATGTGTAACTTTTTTAAAATAAAATATTTTAAAATATAATATTAAAAAAGACATTGTTATTTTTTTTTTAATTAAATATCATCGTTGAACGACTCACTTTCCTTCGAAAAGGATCCAAATCCTCTCTCACCAATAACTCCTGGATTCCTAGGTCAACCCTGTTCAACTGTGCAAGTGAACAACAAATTCACAATTTAACAAACGGGTTGGAAAAGATAACAGAGGCAAGGAGATTATAAGCAATAGTATCAGAGAATATAGACAGCATTATCCTAGCAGAAAAAGTGATATAATGACAAGAAATGCTCATCCTAACTTCCCTAGCCAGTGCTTATGACGGCAGTTTCAGGTTTAGAAACCAAAACTCATCCAACAAAAAATGTATGTTCAGTTCATACTCTCTCAGGGGCATTTAAAAGAGAATCTTAGCCTTCCTCATTTGATCTTCTCAATGCTGAGGTAGAAGAATACTTTTGACATGTTTACTATGTTTGTTGTGATATGGATTGACCAGAATTCAAGAATGTTCGAAGAGATGAATTCATTGGCGATGAAATACCTTTCTTTTATTGATTTAATTTTCCATTTCCTGTATTCTGCTATGGAGATGAAATACCTTTCTTTTATTGATTTAATTTTCCATTTCCTGTATTTTGCTATGGAGATGAATTAATCTTCATTGTGAAAGTATTCTCTCATGCTCTTAAATTCTTACATTTTTATTAACAATAAGAGATGGAGAGGAGTTGGGTATGGAGGTGATGTTGGGTTGGTTGCCATTAATGTGCAGCAACCATTAATGGAAGGCACCGTCCATTGACAAATGCAGCAGCCTTTCTGGAATGTCAAAGGCTGGCAGCCACCATTGTTGAATAAGCTGGAGACGGTGGCCACCATTATTGACCAAAGAATAAGTGGAGCAGCACCATGGATTCCTATAAATAGAGGCATACGATTGAGAGCAAAATGAGAGAGTTGAGAGAGGGAAAGTAGAGCCAAAGATATGAGAAATGTAGGAGAGAGTGGGCTGCCAAGGCAGCCAGCAGTAGCTGCCATTGCAGCACTGAAAAGAGAGAAATAGAGTGAGGTTGAGAGTTGCTAAAGAGGGGATGATTCCTCCTCCTCTATTGTTGTAAATCTTGTACTCTCCCTATATAATGCAATGGTTTCTCCCGTGGATGTAGGCGGTTTGTCGAACCACGTTACATATTGTGTCAGTGTGCTTAGCCTCCAATGGGAAAATATCAGAACATCACCGGTCGGAATTCCCTACAATTGGTATCAGAGCATATGGTTTGAAGTAGTGTTTGATTTTTGCTCAAAAATGAAAGTTGTCAAATTTGTGTTTTGACCATACCACCATGTAGAAGAGGAAGAGACGAAGCCACAGGTGAAAACGGCGTCAAAATCGGACGTCGGACATGGTCGCACTCTCCATCACTCTCCGGCAAGGCGTTTGCCCACGCGCACCGACGCGCCCCACGCGTGCCACGAGTCTTCTTCACCCGGATGGGTTGACCCGACCCGAATACCAGATGACCCGACCCATGTGACTGACCTGGATATAGATGACGTCAGCATGACGTAGTTGTGACATCATCATGCACAGTAGGCATGCCATGTCAGCGCCCAGTCAGCTGCCACGTCAGCACAATGGGACCCACCTACCACGTCATCATCCGTGAGCCGAGCCAAGCTGAGCCGAGTTGAGTCGAGCTGTTTTTAAGCTGAGCTGAGCCGCGAGCCGAGGGAGAAGATTCTGTGCAGCAGAGTCTACATGCAACCGGATCTGAGATTGAATCTGGGCCGTTAATCAGGCCAGAATTGTTTTGATCAAATCTTAGTCGTCTGAAGTGCGATTTGGACGATTTCAGACTTGTTTCCAGCTAATTTGATCATTCCGGATGCAATGGTATGGTCTGATCATTGCGATTGAGACTGAAAATGGTGGTGGTGAATTATTGAAAGAGATTGCCCGATGAAGAAGCATCTGAAGGTCATCATGGTGGTCGACGGAGATGAAGAAGGAGAAAGTGCACATGTTTGCCCAATTACATTTGCTGAACTGCTAAGTGGCGAGAAATTTTAATTGCCTTGAAGGAAGGAAAAATTGGGACACTCTGGACACCCGATCATGTGGACGATTTGAGGTGGAGAGTGGAAATTGATGAAGACCAATCTTGACGAATCTAAGAACTGGTAGTCTCACCAGATGTTGAGAAATCAGGTATAAAACCGGGATACCCCAGATCACTTGTAAAGGAAAGCCGCAACAAAGCTAGCAAATGGTTGTATATACGAAAAGGCAGTACGGTGGATAGATACGTTCTAAGAAGTTCTGTCTAGGAGATGTGGTTTTAAGCGGGACCAGTGTGACCCTTCCAAATCTTTCCTGGGAACTTGCTTAGTTGAAGGATCATCCACACAGTACTGTTTTTGTATATGTAATAGTTTGTAATGAAACTGTTGAAGACTAGCAAGATGACGGCACAAAGAAACAGTTGGGTTCTGTATGTTCAAGGATCTGATGGAGTGGTGATTTCTCCAAAGATGTTAGATTCGGTGACTGTAATTTCTCGAAGGGATAATTAATAAAGACCCTGATAATGGAAGAGAAATACAACAAGGGATAAAGATTGGCACCCTATTTTGACTTGGATAAATGTTATGACAGGATGAGCTGCTGTCAAACATAAAAGCAAAGAATAGGGAGAAATCTGGAGAACCGAAATTGCACGAGAGCACACGAAGATTGTGCAGGAGTACCCGAAGGATCCAACGAGGTACTGTAATGAGACAACAGATGCAAGGAGAAGAAGAGTTCCCAGATGAAGCTCAGAGCAGAGACTGTGTGAAAAAGTTGTACAACAGGAAGTCTCTTGTGCTCTTGATAAAGGCAACAAGCGAGGACCTTTCCAATGCATGCAAGGATGGAAAGATGAGTTGTTGCAGAAGCACCTAATTAAGGGGGTGCGACCGCCGATGAAAGGCAAAAACACCAAAGAGAGTTGGTGTGGGTGGAGCTATCAAGTAGAAAGGCATAGAAGCTTCAAACATAGAAAATGAGATGAAGGATTGCGAAGAGTGCACCGCAACTCTCTCTTTCTATGTGACCAGTGGCAGTGATCTCTCCCAAGTCCACATGGTGGTAGAGAATCTTGGAGCTACTGGAGACATCCCCGATGAAGGAGGATGTGACCGCTTCATGACGGACGGAGACACCTCAGGCAGAAGGTGTGTGGGTCATGAAATGAGCCCAAATACAGACCGCCACATGACGATGAGCAGAGACACCTCAAATAGAAGGTGTGTGGGCCATAAAACGAGCCTAAGTACAAACCGCCACATGACGATGAGCGGAGACACCTTAGGCAGAAGGTGTGTGGGCCATGAAACTAGCCCAAGTAGAAACCGCCGCATGACGACGAGCAGAGACACCTCAAATAGAAGGTGTGTGGGCCATAAAACGAGCCCAAGTACAAACCGCCACATGACAATGAGCGGAGACACCTCAGGCAAAAGGTGTGTGGGCCATGAAACTAGCCCAACTAGAAACCGCCGCATGACGACAGGCAGAGACACCTCCGGAGAAGGTGTGCGGACCATGATATGAGTCCAAGTTCAGACCGTCTCATGACGACAGGCGGAGACACCTCAGGAGAAGGTGTGAGGACCATGACATGAGTCCAAGGTCAGACCGTCTCATGACGACAGGCGGAGACACCTCCGGAGAAGGTGTGCGGACCATGATATGAGTCCAAGTTCAGATCGTCTCATGACGACAGGCAGAGACACCTCAGGAGAAGGTGTGAGGGCCATGATAGGAGCCCAATTTCAGAACGCCCTAAAGCCAATGTGATGGCTGGATATAAGTGGACAAGTGTATAGCCAATGAAGTGGCTATGATGAGTATGAAGACAAATGCAGGATTGACTTTCATGGATATTGCCCCCATGCTAAAGATCAATGAGCTAGAAGACATTTGCCTTGGACAATAAGTGGATGACTTGTGGAGCATTAAGACGCGACTGCTATGAAGGAGCAGAGGGCATGCGCAGGTTCCGGGAACAAGTTGACTCTTGTCAAGGTGGTGAGCTCAGTAATGACATTGTAATACTCAGAGTATGAAGATAGAGATGGATCAACCTTTAATGGGCTGTCCCCATGGTTAAAAGGGAGAGCTACCTGGACTCTTGAGACTAAGAGCGGGAGACTCACGGAGAAGTAAGGCGTGGTTTCTAGGGAGGAACAGAGGGCAGACGCAACTCCAGGATGAGTAGACTCTTGGAAGAGTGGTGAGCTCGTGATCATATTGAAATACTCAATGACTGTCGCACTTGGAAATATCCATTTGAGGGGGTGTTGTAAGCCTTGTTGTAAGGCTTGATAAATCATTCCGGGCCAAGCATGGTTGATATGCTTGAAGGGGGATGTTGTTCCAGAGACAAGCGTTAAACACTCTTCAGATGAGATATGACAAACCATCTGGTTGAAGTTATCCTTTGGAGTAAGCAAAGGGGTGCTTGGATGACTCTGGTGATTGAAAGGTTTGGCAAGTACCTGGAAACTTGGCCAAAGACGCTCTCAGAATGGTAAGCTTGGAAGAGCTGCAGAATGCAAGCATGTGCTGAAGAAGCAAGAGGACAATTGCCCACATCAATGGCAAAGGGGGTGATTGTTGGGTTGGTTGCCATTAATGTGCAGCAACCATTAATGGAAGGCACCGTCCATTGACAAATGCAGCAGCCTTTCTGGAATGTCAAAGGCTGGCAGCCACCATTGTTGAATAAGCTGGAGACGGTGGCCACCATTATTGACCAAAGAACAAGTGGAGCAGCACCATGGATTCCTATAAATAGAGGCATACGATTGAGAGCAAAATGAGAGAGTTGAGAGAGGGAAAGTAGAGCCAAAGATGTGAGAAATGTAGGAGAGAGAAGGCAGCCAAGGCAGCCAGCAGTAGCTGCCATTGCAGCACTGAAAAGAGAGAAATAGAGTGAGGTTGATAGTTGCTAAAGAGGGGATGATTCCTCCTCCTCTATTGTTATAAATCTTGTACTCTCCCTATATAATGCAATGGTTTCTCCCGTGGATGTAGGCGGTTTGCCGAACCACGTTACATATTATGTCAGTGTGCTTAGCCTCCAATGGGCAAATATCAGAACATCACCGGTCGGAATTCCCTACAGGTGAAGGTATAATGCAACCAACAAATGATACAGAAGCTCAGATCAAGAGAACAATCGACACAATTGTCCCTTCCACTTTTTGTCTCTCTTCCTTAACTTAGCATCTATCCCTTTTACTCAGACAAAACCACCAGGCACTAGTAGAAAACTTCATAAGAACCAATTCAACCTTGAGATTCATCATCAACCCTAGTAGAAAACTTCATTTTGATATTTTTTTTAATCTGTAATATATATTTTAAAAGAATAATTTATTGCTAGTTAATGATATAAGATGATTTGTACTAGTGAATAGATATATTATTTTATTAGGTTACTTTAATGATAAATCAATATAGTAATTTTTTTTTTTTGGATTTTCATCTTGGAGAAACTCAATAGGATGAAAATATAATATAAATCAAACTTCAAATTATAATTATTTATCATTCGAGTTAAAAAAAAAGGTACAAAGGGACAAAGGACTATTTCAATATTAATTAATAAGAATATCCTTGTTGATTTAAAGGAATATTTTCATCATTCATATAAAAAATAATTGGCAATTCCATTTCACACCAGCCCAAATCCACCCATTGAGCAATCGATCTTTAATCCAAAAGCATCATGCAAGTAATTTCAATAATAATTAATAAAAATATCCTTGTTGATTTAAAGGACTATTTTCATCATTCATATAAAAAATAATTATGTTTTGCCCATGATTTTTAACAAACAAATATTGAAAGAATGATATATTATTGAATATGAGCAAATTTAAGGTTACAGTCGATTAGTATTCTTACAACGAAAGGATTAACCATACATATTAATTATTTTGAGAAACAAAATCCTCTTCTACGGGGATGATGCTAAACCAAGCTCTACAAAGGGACGAAGGACATCCTTTGCATTAGGATGCTCCCACTCCACTACTGTCTCCCACCATTCTTCTGGATATACTATGATTTCTTCAAGAGAAGGGGGAGGAGATGGCTGGCCATTTTCAAGCAATGGAAGACAAATTGCCATCCTCTTCAGCTCAACACAAAACATTATAGTAATATCTTCAAGAGAATTGCAAATCAGTTTTGCATTGCAAATGCTTTTCAGTTCTGGTAATTCAGACAATTTCAAAGTTCTTAACTTTGGGAGAATGAATTCCGTGATGGAATTGGAGGTGCTGCTTTCTTCATCTGTTGTTCCTATTATCTCCTCCATTTTCTCACAATCCATCACTTCAATCCTTTCCAGGTTTACGAGGTTTGACAGCAACACAAGTGGGAACAACTTCTTCATACTTTTACATCCATGACAATAAAACTCTTTAAGACCAGAAAACATACCATTATATGATGGCAATGATGGTGGAGCAGAGCAGAACCAAGAAGATGAAACCAAGATCTCCATGCTATTGCAATCCCAAATTTGGATAACCTCCAGTTCAGGTGCATTCTCTAATGACAAAACATCACATAAATTTCTTGCATCGATGCTATGACAAACCAGTCCTTGAATGTCATTTAAGAACTTGACCTGAAAATCTCTATCTTTGTTGATACTCATATAACCCAACCCAACTGTTTTACTTGGAAAAGGACACTCAGTTATTCCGTAATAAAGTAATTCATCCAGTATTCCTACTAAAATTTTGCATGTGCTTACTGATTGGGTCACATCCCGAAATCTGAGATACTCCACGAAGTCAGGGAGACCTTCGAAATGGCATTGCAAAGTTTCCAAATTTCTCAAGGATCCTACTTCCTTTCCTTCAACTGTTATCGGAGCATAACTTCCCTCAAAAACCTCTTCTAGTACAAAGACTTGCAGGTGAGAGAGTTTTGGTAATATCCTATTAGGAAACTTCTTTTCACCACATCCATTCATTCTAAGATACCTCAGGTTGGATAGACAGTCCATTCCTTGCGGCATCTTTTTAAGTGAAGTATGAGAGAGATCCAACCTCTTCAGTGCCCTGAGATTCTTTAATGATGGAACATGTCTTAAGTTGTAACACTCAATGAGCAATAATGCAGTGAGACTCACCAAATCAGAGACAGAGTCTGGCAAACGTTTAATAGCTGTAGAAGACAGATCAAGAACCTTGAGCCCATGCAATTGCTTGAAAAATGAATCTGCAATGATTCGCAAACAAAGATTTTGACATAGAAGTAGAGTGGATAGATTTGGACACATTGGTGAATGGCTGGAAGGAATTTCTACGATCTCGTTTTGCATTAGTGAAATTATCGTCAGATTCTCCGTCCACTCCTCTGCATCTGGCAACTCTTTTAATTGTGCACCTGCTTTAACCATGTATTGAAGGTTCTCTTGCAGTATATGGATGGCCATGTCCCTCATCAAGTCATGCATCTTGACACCTCTACTACCATCATACTCCATTTTAACACTTTCCAATAGGCAAACATTTTCAAGTCTATTAAGCATCGTGTGGCCCTCATCAAATGCATCTTCCCTTCTCCTCTTTCCTTTAATTATTCCCCCGTCAATCAAATAATCTATCAACTCCACCCTTTCAATCACATGATCTTCAGGAAATAATGAACAGTATAAGAGACATTGTTGTAGTGCTAAATCACCTAGCCGATCATAACTAACCCTCAATACCTGGAATACCTTCTCATCCATGACCCTAAATTCTGATTCTCTCAATTTCTTCAATGTATTTCTCCACTCATGTAGATCATCCACTCCCATCAAGCTTCCTGCCACTGTAATAATTCCTAATGGCAAACCAGCACATTCCCTTGCAATGTCTCTCGCAATTCCTTCCACTTCTGGTGAAAGTGCTATGTCACGTCCAAGTTTCTCCATGAACAAATTCCAAGCTTCACCCTCAGAAAGTGGCTTCACTTTGATTTTGTGTTGGAAAGCCATCTGATTACAAATTATTTTTGATCGAGTTGTCATAATCAGCTTGCATCCTTTCAATGAGACAGGAGTTCCCACGTTGTCAGGCTCAAAATTGTTCCACAAATCATCTAAAATGAGAATCCATTTTTGTTTCTTTCTTAGTTCTTCTGACAATTTGGCAGCTCTGTGCCGATCATCATCTTCGCTTGAAAGTTTTAGATCAAGACGTTTAGCAATAAGATTCTGCAATCTATTAATGGTGAAATCTTGGGACACAGACACCCACCAAACGTGATCATAAATGTCTGGTCTTCGTAGAAGCTCATTATAGATATGTAGTATTATTGTTGTTTTACCAACTCCCCCCATCCCATAAATGCCAATGATTGGGACTTTACCATCCATTAACAAAGACCATATCACCTCCTTATTCTCTTCAAATGCTTGACCCACTGGCTTTGTAGAGCTAGTATGTAATGGAACTCCTCTAGTCTTGTTGTATTTCAGACTTTCAGAAGATCTAGCTCCTGCGCCAGCCTGCACTACTGATCTTCCACTATTCTCCACATCATCATCCTCCACTGGTTCTGTCCTCACTCTAACCATGTCCAGTGCATCATGCCTATTTACATCATCGTTTACTGATGGAGCACAAGGTTGATCATCACATCTTCCAATGTCAAGACAAAATTGGGATGAATCTCCTTGAGGCTCCAGAAGCTGCACTTGCTCTGTTCTAAGTACATTCTCAAATGCATCATGCTGAAAAGATCCTTCACCAGTGTTTTCCATGCCATTTTCCGCTTGTAGATGCAACTGAATTCTATTTTCTCCTGGACCTTGTTCCATGCCCTGAACTCCCACATGTATCCTTCCAGCACCCCCTGCCATATTGCCAAGTACTGCATTGCTTTGTTCCAACGCTCGATCCACTGGTTCTGTCCTCAGTCTGCTCTCGAGTGCCCCTTCGGAAACTCTATCTTCTTGTGCTCCCATTCCGGTCATGCTTACTACGTCGTTTCCTGCTATTGCATGTGAAGAAATCCTCTCTTCCACTACTCCGGGTTCTACAACCTGAACTTCTCTTTGTACCCTTCCAATACCGCCTCCCGTATTTTCATTCTCAATGTTTTGTTCTTGTAGACAAGTTGAAATTCCACAGTCATTAACATTGACTGCACTTGCTGTGATTTTTTGTCTTTTGTGGCCACCACACATAGCTAGAATGGCTGCTTCTTGAACTTCTTTAGTCACCCCACGACAAATGGCAACACCATGCCCTTCCTTTCCTGATAAATGCCATTTGAACCTTGAAATGGAAGTTTTATTGGCCCATGTATGGTGACAAAACTTACACTTCATGCTACCATCAGCCCTATATTCAACATGAATCCGAAATGGATACTTTGATCCAACCGTTTCGACCTATAGAAAAAAAAAACGGGGTCAAAATAAAGAATAAAAATTGATGGAAGTTACCCTTATTTTGCTATTAAAATTGATAGTTTGTTTATTGCACAATCATAGGGGGAAAAGACGACGATAATTCAGTTAGACTTCTTACTTGTTGAGTATTTAAGCCCCTAATTTGACTTTGCAAGGAGGTGTCAGGGCCAGGATTTGAGGCATTTGGCCTAGCAATTTGATTTTGCAATCCTCGGACTTGGAGGTTATCCATCTGTGACCTATATAAAAATGAAGTGATCATATTATAAAACCATTCGATAATTGGTAGTCTCTCTTAAGCAATAAAAATCAATGGTGTATCTAATTATTAAAAAAAGGTATTAATACGGTGTTAAAACACAACAGCTAGAAGTCAATCAGTACCTACGCACGAAGTTCTCTTGTTGCATATTGTCTATGTTAGGAATTACAGCAGCTTGATCTATTTGTCCTTCATTAGAAAAAGTTTGAATCCTAAATCCAAAATCATTCGTAAAAAAACTTATGATTATCTTGCTAGAAAAACTAATTGTTTTTATTACAGAAAATACTAAAAATGAAAAATTGGATACCGGGGAGCAGGAGAAGAAGGTCCAGATTGATTGAAGCCACCATGCTGTGAAGTGGTTGCGTTCGGTGTCATATAGCCATGTCCCGGCTGAGGTTGATGAATAAAGGAGTTCTGATGCCTGAAGAATATTCAAATAGTTAAACTTAGAACTGTTATGCTCACTTGGTTGATTTTCTAGTTCCATTATGTGCATAAAAAAAAAAGAGAGATAGAGAGCTCAAAAAGACTTGAAAGATCCTCGTCAATTTTGGTAAAGTTTATTGTTTTCATGATTAAAAAAGTGTAAATTCGAGGTTAATACCATTGACTCATTGGAGGTTGAGGTCCAGGTAGCATCGCAGGCACTTGATTGCTCATTGGTGACTGATAATCAGTCCATTGTTGGTCCCTAAATTAGCAACATTTGTTAATGAATTCACTGATAAGTACAACAACTAGAGGGAAGAAGTTAAATAATGATTGAAAAACTAATTTTTTTTTTTACAGAAAATACTAAAGATGAAAAATTGGATACCAGGGAGGAGGAAAAGAAGGTCCAGGTTGATTGAAGCCACCATGTTGTGATGTGGTTGCGTTCGGTGTCATATAGCCATGTCCCGGCTGAGGTTGATGAATAAAGGAATTATGATGCCTTGATGGAGTTTGAGGCCAATTTTATATAAAACTTAATGATAAAAAAATATCATAAAAAATGTTTAAATCTCCCTATTGTTGTCTGTTTGTTTAACAGTACAATTTGAAGATGCTCGAGATCGATCCACTAAACATAAAACTTTTTGTATAATACAAACACTTGCTAATTCAATGGACATTGTAGCAAATTGGAGCACTCACCATGGTTTCAGGAAATGAAGTTGGAAACGGAGTTGTTTGTTGAATACTATCGTTGATCACATTCTTCTGTCCACCTTGATCATTGCATGATATGGAGCTTTGGTTGACTGGAACCTCCGGTGGCAGCCTGCTTCCATGGACAGTGACGACATTATATTGTTTTTTTGGGAATAATAGGATAAACTGAAGAATAACTAAATTGCAAGCAATCATCTTCTGATAAAATATGCTCAAGAATGACGTACGAGAGAAGCTCAGACATATTGAATGTATCTTCTTCTGATTGAAAACCCAGCTGATCCCATGTCATGTTGTCAACCTCCTCCATAAAAGATGGTTGGAACCCTTCCATCTGACCAGAAAAGATCAGAAAAGACATAAAAAAACTGAGGTCTAAAAAGAACATAAAGCACAGATCAGAAAAGAATATCTATCTATCTATCTATCTATATATATATATATATGAATGACTTTCTTGTTTGTTAAAGAAATTCGGATGAAAAATATGAAATATAAATGTTGTTGTTAATGATTTAATCCTTTGTCTTTGTAGCTAAATTATCATACTCAAATTCTTTATATGACACGAGATCCTAAAACTCTAGAATGATAGATAGAAAGACGCAGGATAACTGTTGAAGAAAGCAGGGGAAGGATAACTGTTAATTCATTGAATCATTGTAAGAAAAAAAAGTTGAAAAATATTGAATAAAAATAAATGGCAGTCCCATGAAAAGAAAAGGGTGAATCTAAAATAAGGAGTTAAAAACAGCAAAGAATCTTGAAAAGACGAAAACAATGAATTCAGTATTGATATAGTATGAACTCTCCACAAGGCATGGATTATAAAATCCGAGAAAAAGATCAATTTATTTATCATGGATTCCTTTAAAGATTCAAACCATATTTACATATATACAAACAAAAACACCAACAAGATGAAGAAGATGAAGTACAAATAATTAACCTGGATTCAAGATGTTCTTCAAGCGCTGGTTTGATTGAGCAGTATTCAGCCCAAAAAAAAAACAGAAGAGAAATCACATAAATCTAGTTCGCACTGGTTAGATGTGGAAAGGAAAAGAGGTAGAAGATGATGAGTACGTCCTGAGGATTTAAAGAGAAGAGAAATCACAGATCAGAGAAGATTATATGATTTAGAAAATAATAAAGTTGCAGTATACACAAATTATTGTTTTGTTTGATAGGAAGGAAGTTGCTAGCAAGCTACCCACTACTTTACCTGCCAAATATTATATTATAAGATATAGGAAGTTAACGCGTGGACCACCCAACCAAGGTTGTCAAAAATATTTTTTTTTGAGACGACACGAAATATATAATATAAACTTGGATCGTAAACTTGAATCGTAAAATCATAAAATCACAAGAAAAATATTTTAATTAATTATATATTAATAATTTCAGTCAAGTAGTAAATAATAATATAACACAATTAAAATAAAAATGAAATAAACAATACAAATATCCAAACACCTTAAAATACATAATTCAAATAAAAATTCATACATGGTTTAAATAACTTAAAAATACGAAAAGAAAAAAAATAAGATTGAACAACTATGTTTTATTGATAGAGTTTCAGAACATTTTCTAGAGGATAGGTCTTGAAACATACTGCAGACAACTAGTGAGATGATACAACATTTTAAGGTATATCACCAATTTAAAAAAAAAATTAACAGAGACCAATACAGTGAACCCGTAACAACGAGAACAAAAATGTACAAAATGACATCAATTTAATCTCATGACACCTCACCTTCCACCTTTTTTATGTTAGTGAAAAGTCTTAGAAATAATGTCCAAATATCCCACCAAACAAGACATGTATTTCAAGTTTTCTCTGAGTCTTTGTCGTCTCTCTTTGTAGTTAACAAACACTACAACATTATCCAGTTTTACCGACGGATTAATTCCGTCGGTGACAGCAATGAAATCCGTTGGTGAAAACAATACCGACGGACTCACCGACGGATCACGTCCGTCGGTATAACAGTCGTCGGTAAATCCCATTTCCGTCTCTAATTCTGTCGCAAATAAAAAAACCCACACACCGACGGAAACACCGACGGTAATACAGACGGATAAGCGCGCGCCAAAAAAAATTCCCCTTGGGAACATTACCGACGGAAAATCCGTTGGTAATTTTAAGGGTAATGACCGACGGCATTACCGACGGCTTTTCCGTCGGTAATTATGGCATGGCTTGTAATTTTGTTGCAACTCTCTGTGTAATACCGACGAATATTATCCGTCGGTAATGCCGTCAGAAGTTGATCACCGACGGATAATATCCGTCGGTGATGCCGTCGGTAAAGATGGCATGGATGGTAATTGTTCGGCAACTCTCTGTTAAATACCGACGGATAGTATCCGTCGGTATATCCGTCGGTAGGTATTTGAAATATATAAAAAAAATAATTTATTAATTGTAAAAAACCTTAATAAACAAATAAAAATGCATTAAACATTAAAAATGTAAAAGTAATAATATTCATTACAAATTTAATGTGTTTAAAAAACAAAATTAA
>Ga0325403_1003676_pt1 | contig 14054 bp, 8 predicted proteins | sample PopdelMetagenome_19_FD_205665 | JGI IMG/M metagenome (GOLD analysis project Ga0325403, IMG submission 205665) | Populus deltoides microbial communities from Bellville, Georgia, United States - Xylem-PdKOR-R4 | ecosystem: Host-associated > Plants > Phyllosphere > Stem > Wood/Secondary xylem...
AGCGAATAAAACGACAGCTTGATTAAGCAAAAGACAAAACATGAAACCCATGATCGCTTACATAGAAGTGATGTCAACTGATGAACAGTACTACCGATCATTTTAGCACGTGCAAGTACCAATATTTTAATATGAAACGCGTAATGTAAGCTCCCTCCTGCTTTTTCCTCTCCCTGTTATAAAACTGACTGAATTTCTTTCCTCCATCTGGCCTGTTTGGAAAGGGAAAAGCCTCTTCAGGTCTTTATTCTTCCTCTCTAAAATTTGCAATTGCAATTTTCTTCGAGATATCATATATATGTTATAATCACTGATTTTTTCTCTGGCTAAACATCAGTACTTGGGAAGAAATGGAAACTTTTTTCTTTTAGCTAGGTTACATGATTCTTGCCTCTTTACTTTCATGGAGTACTTCACAGCTCAGATTTTTTTCCTTATTCGTTTATATATTCTTCAAAATCAAAAAGAAATGGGTTCAGTGTCTTTTTTTCTCCTACTTGTTTTATCGCTTCGCTAGCTAACCCAGAGAGTTCTTGCCTTTTTCTTTAATTTCTTTTCTTCTGTTTCTCCAGTACTCTTATAAGCAAATACTGTACAACTCACGAAATTTATGCCTGTTTAATCTTTTCAGGGTTCTTGCTGTCAATCGTTAAGGAAACAATACCGAAGTTGCTTAATGGAAACCTCTCCAGCAACATGGTTATCTGATGAAATGGTAAGTGGTCTATTTGCAATATAGAATTAATGAAGAATATATTTCTGTTATGGAGATTGTAATACGGGATTGCTAATTTTAGAGATATCTGGCCCTTTTCTTTTCTCACAGGGAATGGAGGAATATTCAGCTTTTGGCCATGATCGATACGATACGAACCCTCTAGATTACTCAATTGATGAGTTTAATTTTCAGACTTTTCCTTCAAAGTGTTTTTCAATGAATGACCAAACTTTCAATCATCAAACCCCACAAAACTTTACCTGTGCATCCTCTATTTCCTCTCAAGTCAGCATTGATCAGAGGCCAGCAAAACAGCCAAAAACTTCTCAACAGGCTTCACCTTCTTCCTCGTCTCACATTATATCTTTTGATAATTCTAGTTCTCCTCCAGCAACTTCTCTGCAGTTCTTTGGAAGTACAAATTACGAAGATGGTGCAACATATTTTAGGAAAGCCGGTACCAAAAAGATTGCTGCAACGAGCAAGTCTCCTTCACATGCAATAGAGGAACGAAATCGCCGGGAAAAGCTCAGCCAGAGATTCATAGCACTTTCAGCTGTTGTTCCCGGCCTAAAGAAGGTACCAACAAAATTCCTATTCGGGTAGAAGGAATCAGGTTTTTCTTTACACGTTTTCACTAGTGTAAATCATATGCGTAAATATAACTTATTAATTATGGCCCGCTTTCTCTTTGGTTCGTGAGCTGAATTATGGGATTCTTAATGTTTTACTTGCAAGCTTCAATATGGGATTCAAGTTATGATATTTTTTAGTTATGGTAATTAATTAATCTTCTCATATTAATCCACTTGATTGTAGATGTGGAAACTATAAAATTTGTCAAAGGCCACTATCCAAAAGCTTAAACTGTTGGTGTGATCCTTAGAGAATTGGGTGGATAGGATTCAAAGATACCAAATTGAAAAACTGATCAACTGATAAAAACCAAAAGAATAATTTATATCAAGTCTCTTTGATTTTCTAGTGAAACTGTTAAAATAATTTATTCGATAAAACTTCCCTTATGATGTAGAAATGTGAACAATTTTTTTTCTGGACATGGTGTTTTGCTTACCAACATTCGATTGGCTATTGACAGATGGACAAGGCATCTGTTCTTGGAGACGCAATTAAGTACCTGAAGTATCTTCAAGAACGTGTGAAGACACTCGAGGAACAAGCTGCCAAGAAAACCATGGAATCAGTTGTTTTTGTCAAGAAGTCTCTGGTTTGTATTGCTGATGATTCTTCGTCTTCAACCGATGAAAAATCTGCAGGTGGCTGCCACGACTACCCACTTCCTGAAATCGAAATAACAGTTTCAGATGAGGATGTCCTCATCAGGATCCTCTGTGAGAATCAGAAAGGATGCCTAATGAAAATACTGACCGAAATGGAAAAGCTTCAGCTGAAAGTGATCAACAGCATAGTCATGCCCTTCGGAAACTACACCCTTGATGTAACTATTGTTGCTCAGGTACGTCAAGAATTTGAATCACGTATGATTTCTTTTCTTCTGTTAGTCACTATAATAAAACATCTTTCTTGATTCATCTAAGAGAGCAATTAGCTCTTAAGCTGACTGTTTCAAGTGGTTTACATGTTTTTTTTTTGTGCGTGTGAGTGTGTCACTTGCACCTTCATTTCTTATCTGATTTCCGAGTAGTTTTTTCATATGTTACGAACTCTTTCTCGGTATTAATTTTCGCAATAAATTAATTAAATTTTAAACCATCCTATTTTTCAATAGAACACTGTGCGCTATAATGCGCAGTGAAAGAAACAATTAAGCTGATAGCAAATTCTAATACAGTTTTTTTTGGGAATATATATACCTTAATTGTTTAAGTTTTGAAATCATTGAGTGATATAAAATCATTTCTAACATCCAGAATTGAGACAATCTTTTATCATAATAAACAGAGTTTTATAATTAGATCGATGATCATTTATCCGAATTTCACCAGGCCCTTTATCCCTCTTGCAGATGGACGTTGATTTCTCCATGACATTGAAGGATCTTGTGAAAAATCTCCGACGGGCTCTCCTGTAGGGCTGATCATGAGCCATGCTGGTATATTTTATTCTTCATTTCTCAAGATCTCGATCCTCGGAGAAATAATGGCCACCTTTGAGACCAATATCACACCATGTGATTGTTGCTGGGATCGAGGAATCTATTTTTTGCCGTGGGTCTTAATATTTTTCTTTTCGTGGTTGACCACGTTTAATTACCCACATGCTAAATATGGAACCTGCTACATACATATATAGTCCTTCTTTCTTTGAAGAATTTTTTTTTTTTCTATTCAAATCAAGTATGCCTCTTTTCTCCCTTCTTCTCTTTCGATGTACACGTTTAATTATGGAGAAATTTATGTAAGTGATTGTGATTATTTTTTAAAATATTTTTTATTTATAAATATATTAAAATAATATTTTTTTATTTTTAAAAATTATTTTTAAAATCAATATATTAAAGTGATCTGAAAACACAAAAAATATTAATTTGAAGCGAAGAAAAAAATAAAAAAATTTCAATTTTTTTCAAAAATAATTTTAAAACACAAAAACAAACAGAGAAAATTTGAATAAATTAGTAGAAAAGATATTCTACAGATTAATAAGATATTATTGAGAAATGGTGATGTTTTTTATTCCATTAAATTTTTATAAATTTGTAGAAAAATAAAATTATTAAATTCAAATTAGAAATGGATAATGTTATCCTCCGAGAATGGTTTAGCTGATTTAATTTAACCATGCATTGTGATCCGTGACACATCATCTACCCTACTGTTGAATTTACTAATTTGTCATTAAGAATGTTTTAATTGGAATAAGTTACTAACAAATGAATTAGCTAGAGTAATTCAGTTCAATTATGTGAATTATTAATCTAATTAGCTATATAGTTTTTTTTTTTTTTTTTTTTAAGAATGGTTGATTGAGGAGTTGTAGTTTATTGTTGATAATGTAATTAAAAAGTTAAAAAACTTGTGGGGAGCTGTTTTATTTTCCCTCTTTCCGCTCCCATCTCTCGAAATTCAAATCTTAGAGTACTAGTCCTAGGTGGGCATATTTGAGTATTAGTCATCGTTTTTTTAATTTGTAATTTTCTTTTGTAATTTTTTTTTATTTCATTCTTAAATCTAAAATTCTTTTTTTTTGTTTTTTCAAATTTGATCTTGATTTTTTTTCTTAATTTTTTTCTACCTTTTTCATAAACTTTTAATTATTCTTAATTTCATCATTCAATCAAAAATTTTTAATTTTTATGTTTATAAAAATTTAATCATTCTTTTTATGGTTTCTTCATTAATTTTTTTTTGTTAAATTTTTTTTTTCAATTTAGCCTTTCAATTCAAAATTATACATCCTCTTATTTTTTGAAAAATTATTATTTTTATTTTTTTAATTGATATTTTTTCTTTTGAATTTTTTTTTTGTGATTGATTTTTTTTTAAATTTTATTATTTGATATTCATTGAATTCTAAGCTTCGTGATTTTTTCAGGTTAAATGCTTTCGATCTAGTGAACCAAGTCACAAGTTTTATAAAATAATATTTTTATTTTATTTTTTAAAATTTATTTTTCAAAAGTTGAAAAACACAAAAAAAAATTCAAAATTTACAAAAAAAAAAAAACACAATCCAACTGCAAATACATACACTGCCTGAATATTTACGTCCAAAGACACGAAACAAAAGCACGTCTTGAACATCTGGCTATCGGCTTCTTCCAAATCTTTGAAAAGATCTGGTCATTGCTCAGAGTCACCGGAGACAGCCTAAAGGTAAAGGCACCGGAAAAGGAAAAGGCAATCATAAAAGAAAGAGTGGTGTCGTCATTCATTCTATGTATGATGAATGACAACGTTATAATCCATTTATCCGTCAAAACCCTTTTCTTTTTCTGTTTCTTTTCTTATTTTGTTGCCCATGTTTTCGGAGCTTGAAAATGCAAAATAACACATAAAAATTGAGATTGTTGCCCATGTTTTCTGATATCCAACCCTTTATTTTATCCCTGTCTGAGCATTCAATCAGGCAAACTCCGTGCCATGCATGCTGCCAAGCTCCTGTGTGCATCACATTAATATGATTTATGAACAAGTGTCAACAGGAGTAGCACCCTCGGTCTGCCCATTCGGTCCAAGATCCATCATAGACCGCAACATCCGGCTTTCCAAGTCGATGGAGACCCTGAAAAACATAAAAGCCGGAGTCATTAGCTCTTCAACAAGATCAGTTTTTTAGACAATCATTTTACCCTGGACTGAAAAACTAAGAATATAGCATCTAAGCTTCATGATACTCAACTCATTCAGGAGAATTATTCTGACATAACGTAGTGAAAAAGAACTTCATGAAGTATGCCAAGATGTATCAGTTATACTTGGGATGAGAAGAATAAATACCAGAACAAGAACACAAGCAGTTACACCAGTCCCGCATGAAGCAACAACAGGGCTTTCCAGAGAGATGCCTGTATAAAAATACAGGTGTCAGATCCACTACAGCTTGAGTAGATACCAAAAGTATATAATCTAGTGAGCAAATAATGAAAGATGATGAGCAGCTAGCAAAGCTCAAATGTTGACAACTAAATTGTATTTCTTCATTACATCCAAATTATATGGGCAAAAATCATATAACGAAAACAATTATGTTTTCTTTTCTTTGATCATGTTTTTCCTAAAACCTAACAAGAACCATTCATTTCTCGCAGAAAAAGAGGAATATAACAAACAAAAAAAATAAAATAGCATGCATGAGACCAAACATACCCCATTTCAAATTCTGAGATATGGATTCCATCTAAATGTTATGCAAAGCAATGCAAACATTTATGGTTATGGTTTGTGGAATTGATGCTTTTAGGCATGCACCGAGAAATATAAACCTGGAACAGATCAAGGTTCTTACCTTCTTGATCAAACCGTTTTTTAAGCTCATCTGCTGGTAAGAGTGTCTGTGAAGCATCTAACATCTGCAGAAAAACAAACACACTAATGACGAAAAGGGGAAACATAGAGAACCACCTGTGAGCTTCAAAAATAATCATTAGATTATCAGCACTGGAAAGTCAATCAAAACCTGCGGAAATGGAATGCACTTGCTGCCAGGCACATGCCCACTTTTTATTCCCTTTCGAGGTTCTGGTGCAGTACCATCAAACCTGCAAGAAGAGCATATATCCTTGATCGCATTAATGTCTTCAATACACAGTCCTGGATCACATTGATAAGAAGAGTTGAATATAACTTGATGTTTTGAGTAGAAGTAGAGAACATAAACTTGGTCAAATTTAGTTAGATGATGATTCGAATGAAGTTAGCAGATTCAACGGAAGGGGGCGTCTGAATAGGCGAGACTTATAAAGAGTATGATGGTTTTGATGGCTGTTTGACTACATAAACTGATATGAATCACCAGATCCAATTATATAACAGAGCTTCTTGTGTAAGAAAATTGTTATCCTGCTAACTAACAAGATGGCACTTAGAATCCTGCTTGAAACCTTATCATACACTTTTGTGTTAATTAATTAAAACTAATGATTTTTTGCTTTCTATACTATCCACCAATCTGTTAACTAAGAAAATAGCTAACCTCAAACACATTCATTCAATATCACACAAAGGGTAGTCATATAGCACTACAAAGACTAAGCATAATTATCCTACTAAGATGACATTGCAATCCCATTACATCATTAATACAATTAAAGCACATCGCTATGATTACCTGCCCTTTGAACGTGCATCTATGTGTTGATGAGTCTTGTCTTCAATATTTTGTTTAACCTGAAAAAACACCCCAGAGAAAGAACATAGTGCAGATTAAACCATATAATGTGTGATATAAGTGAAGCAGATAACCTGTTTTGAGGATCGCTGACATGGTAGACAATTACTGAAACTAAAAGCATATCGAGAGTCACATCAAACAAGACGCGCAGCTTAAATATACACATATTTGTCAACCTTTTACTTGAAGGAATGGAAGAATGTATGTCAAAACTTATCCAAGGGAACCCCATTATGATTTTTTATGCCTGATGTCAAGCTAATACATGTCTATATTACTGCAAACAAATGGCGACTACATGTTAGCACATAATTCATTGTTTGATTCCTAAATATGCATAAACCAAACAAATCCTATATAAGCCACAACAAATTCATGAGCAATGCCTCAGGTGATCATGTTACCAGTATATGGTCAGAATGGTTCATAGTACATTAAATCAATTTTGTCCACAAGCCATGCATGAAATAAGTTTTATCCAAGGCATTCTCAGATGTGCCTGCAAAACTAAAACAAATAGTAATCACTCTAAGACTTTGGTTCAGCACTCAAGTGTAGATGTTAAGTCAAATTATCAATGCCATTGCTAAGTGATTATAGCCAACCATTTACATAAAATGCACACTCATTGCATATAAGGCCACCTACAGGGGATAAAAAGAATATAGTTTTGTCATTGGAATGCACTGTTGTCAAGAGGCACTGAGGAGCTAGCCTAAGCGCTCCTGGCGAGGTACGGCCAAGGCACCTTTATTAGCCTCAAGCGATGAATTTCAATGAAACGCTACCTGGGCAAGCACCTTGTGAGAGGACACCAAGCTTTAAAGCGAGCACCTAATTGAAATACTTCTTCTTATGTTGGATTTTTCTTTTTTTAAACTGATTTATGTTTTGACCTATTTGTCCATTTTTCAATTTACCACATGAAACAACTTAGGGGTATTTTTGTAAAAAGCAAACATTAGAGTAAAAAAAAGAATAAAAAATCATTAAAGTGGGAGACATACATTCAAGGAAGGACACTTGAGGAAAAACAACAGCCATACTTTGCGTTGAACAAAGTCAGAGAACAACAACACAAGTGCATAACAAGAAAGCATTGATAAAGATGTTTTTGAAGATTAATGAATAATGATGATGATATTTAATTTTGCTTTTTAATCTATTTGGCTACTTACTACTTTAAATTATCTTATTTTGTTTTAAGAGTGAAAAATATATCTTTATGTAGATGTTATGGTATTTCATATTTTCTTTCGATTTGCTAATGATTTAATCTTAATTGGGAAGATATATATTTTAGATTTATATAATATAATATCACACATAGTTTTTTTAATCTATAGCATATCGTCTTGGTTCATTCAGGCGAGCGCCTAGCACATCAGGCATTTTACAGAATTGGTGCCTTTTAGCACCTTTCACCTTTGACAACACTGCTGGAATGCAACAGCTGAAAAGAGCAACCAACCTGCTCAAGTGTCCAGACAAGACATGGCTGAAACTTTGCTTGAAATGTGATTGGTCCTACCTGCCATATAAACAACATGATTTGGAACTGGTTGTAACATGATTGAAAATTAGAAGATAGCATATATACTATCAATTCTAAGTTACAAGTAGACTACAAAGGACATAGCAAGCATATACAGTCATGAATGCTGACACATTTATCTCTATTCATGTTTGTTTGTTACAGAATATCTCAATAATCCCAGTTTTTAGGCTAAGAAAAGCCAAAATAAAGGGATGTCAAAGCTATGCAGCAATTTGAATATACCTTGTTCACTGAAGGTTTTTAGCACAATATTATTTATTACAAAGATAATTCATATGCACACATGAATATAAGTGAGGAATGAACTTACTGTCTGGCCCTGATATACTTTCTCTATTGCCTCACTAGCAGCACTAGCTTTCAAAATAGCATCACTAGAAGTACTAGATTCAACATCATACCCTGAAGCACGCCATCTTGGAAGACCTCCATCTAACACCCAGACTTTACTATGCCCAAAGACTAGAAACATCCTTCTCATTTTAACAAAGTATGTAAGAACAAACAAATAACCATAAGCACAGATTCCACTAAAGAGCATATTATCAGTCCCACAACTTACCACCAAACACGAGCAGCACTAAAGATCCCCTTCCCATCGTAAACAACTATTCCATCTTTATTCTCAATACCAAGAGCAGAAGCTGCAGCTGCAAAAGCTTCCTCCGATGGCAACATGTGTGGCAACTGATACAAGTCATTGTCCTTACATTATAAGAAAAGGGATAAAATAGACAATTAAAATAATAAACCGTGGGATATCATAGAATCCTTCAGTTGTAAAGTGGTTGATTCCAGTTACTTCCAGTATGATGGTCTATAAAGTGAGTAGTTCTTGTATATGGACATAATACAATGCATTCGTAAAGATGATTCCAAAAGAAAATGGGTAAAAGAAGAAAAGAAAAAAAGGCATTAGCAATTTTAGGCTCAAACCTATAAATATCTGTAACAAATAATACAGGGAAAGAATCTTACATTTATAGTTCGATCTACTATTCCATCTATATCAAAAAAAAGGGCACCAGGAATGTGAGCAACCTGTGTGAGCAGAAAATTTTAAAAGACCATGGTGAATCACAAATTAAGGAGAATAATTTAGAAACAATATTTCTATGAAAAGGCTGAAAGAAGATTACAAGTGCATTTTCAGTGCAACATCAAAAATATTGTTAAGAAATTTTAATCTAAAATTAACTATCCAAGATTGTCAATGAAAAGGTCAAATCATACTCATCACACCTGATATTCTTGAATTGGATTCCTCTGCTCATCAGGCATGTACCAGGATGCATCCAACACCTGTGGATAGCAGTGTATGACAGAATGATGAGGGCCATGTTTAGGATGTAAAATATCAAATTAAACCAGTTTCATATGAATTGGACAACCATAAAAACATTCTATAACGAAACCATAGACTGATAATTGTATCAATTTGCAATATCGCATAACCAGATGAAAGGTGCATTTTCTTTTGACAAGTACGTAAATTTATTGATCCAGGCATCCAAGAAGTAATTCCTATCTACAAAAACTTAAGAACAATGAAGTAAGCTCATACAGTGCTTTTATTCTTCTTCGGAAAATAGCAGCAACAACTGTTTGCTGATTTAGCAAAACTGTGGAGTTTTAACCATAAGATCTCAAAAAGAGAAGACAACGGACTATTTTTTGGCACTCCTTCCACAAAACAAATAACATTACCAAAGGCATAAAATACAAGTCCGCACATCTTTTTGGCTGAAAGAAGTGCTCTTACATAAGCAAGAGCAATTGGAATGAGAAAATAATTCTTCTGTTGAAATGGAAATACATGACCTGCTTCTTGAAAGTTTGATCAGAAGCCATTCTATAGAAAGGAAATAGCAGGTACCTTCAGGTTAGGCTCCCTAAGGTTCGCATGGAGCCAGTCAACAGAAACAACAGGTTCATTCATAGATAAGGATTGTGTCGAGAAATTAGGTCTTGTCCCAACTACTGATGAAGCCATAACACGAGGAATCCACTGAGATGTCTGGTATGATGTATGAAAGGGGTCAGCTCTTGGATGAAATAATCTCCCCTGAAAGCAAAGTGAAACAAAAGAAACACAAATCAAAGCTGAGACAACATGTTCGGAGTGATGAGCAACAAAGCAAATACAAGAAACAAAATATATAAAGCTAAATACTTTTACTATGTGCACAAACAATAACATAACAGAAAACACCAAACTGGCAAAGAATCCCATGACAACAACGAAGTTCAATTCTTTTCAGAACAGCAGAGTTCATCAATTCATTTACACCTTTACAAAGCAGACAAATTGTCGAAAAAATACGGTGTTTAGAAAACTAAAAGAATTATACAACTATAGTTGATGCCAGTGCTTGAACTTTAGCACACTTTAAACTTAAAATCAATTCATATATTCAAGAACATAGATTGAGGTTTTCTCAACTGGATTCACCAATAAAAATCAACACAAGTAAATCAAACTAATTATCACAATAAAGTCACAAACTTTGTCCAAACCAAATATAAAACTGCTGACATACGGTTCAAAAAGCCTACTTCTCATCATTAAATTGAGGCCCCATTAGCCAGAGTCAATCAACAATTCAAACACAAAACCTTCAAGTCAAAAGCAGAAAAAAGGAAAGAAGAAGGAGGAGAAGGAGCAGACACCCAGATAAACAATCAAAGAATTAAGCAAAACTCAGATGCATAAACAACAGATGGTCACTTACTGTGAAGAGAGAAGTAAAGATTTGTGGGGTTATGTGAGAAGTATAGAGACAGAGGAGCGAATCAAACGATGACCCAATAGACTCTTTGTGACAGTAGTTGATGCCATTTAGATAACGTTTCTAACCGCCGTTGATTTATTTAAAAATATATTAAAATATTTTTTTTCTATTTATTTTTAAGATTAACATACTAAAATAATATAAAAATACTAAAAAAATTCATTTAAAATAAAAAATTTAATTTTAAAAAAATACAATTTCATTGTAAAAACAAACAATATCTTATTCAAAATCATATATTTGAAGCTCCTTTTATGGGTTGTCAGATTTTACAAAGATAATGAAGCTAAAAACAAAGTGTGTTTTATTTTTGTTTTTTATATGAAAAATATTAAGTATAAATTAAAAAAAATTATTTATATGTCTAATTAAATAAATCAAGAATTATATGTGTTAAAAAATAAATAAATAAAGTCATTAACGATAATTAAATACATATCTAAAAAAATGGAGAGATAGATATAAATTAAGATATTTAATCTCACAATACGGGTTATATACTCGATTGTATTTAATGACTTTATTTATTAAAATAATTTTTTTATTTAATTAAATGATAGTAGAAATAAATACATATAAAATTGATTGAATAAAATCAAAGAAAAAAAATATCGCAAGGATTTACTTAATAGAAATCATATTCAAAAACAAATATTTCTTTTTAAATACATTTTAATTATATAAAACATAAAACATTATAGATAAATTAGAATAATATCTTCAAAAATTAAATACATAAAAATTATTTAAAAAACCAACCACTATTAAAAAAAAGCTAAATAAAAAAATAAAAAATAGAGAGAAATGATATTAATTTAAATATAAATTAAAAATATATTTAAAAAACACAAATTAAAAGAAGCATGTTTTTTTTAGAAAGGAAAAAATACAAAAAAACTAGATCAGGTGTTGCTGGCCTGACACATTTAGAAAGGGCCATATCGCGAGTCTTATTTTCGTTAAATTCAAATTTGGATGTATGCCCTAATCTTATTTTAAAAAAAATCACACAATATTTTGTCTAGTTTTTCCCAGATTTCGGTCACTATTACAACAAAAAATATAGGGTCTATATTTTTTTATCCAAAAACCTATTTTTTTTTTACCAAAAACATCTGAAAAAGAGCCTAAACACCTTGATAAGGCCATAAATGACCTTAAAAAATCACAACACACACACACACACAAAAACTCAAAATCAACTTGAAAACCAAAAACCTTCTCAAGTTTAGATATGATTTTTAGGTAATTTCAAGGTAAAAAAAACATCTAAGTGAAACTCTTCTCACCAAATAGAATCCGTTAACACTAAGATCAACCATTTTGATGGTTGGAATTGGTATCAATGCTGATTTTCTTTCTTTATTGACGGAATCCAATGATCTCTCTCTCTCATTTCTCAAATCAGAGACTAAAAAATAACAAAATTTTTATACCAAAATAGAGTTGCAAAAATATTAAGGGACTTAATAGGTACAATCTTTAAACTTTGAAGATGAAGTAAAATTTTTGTTAGAAATTTGAAACCATCTTTTATATGTGATGGTTTTTCTACTTTGGTTCCCTGTCTTTCAATTTTGTCCTTAATCAACAAATTTCATTAAGTTATACTTTAATTTGGACAAAAAATAATGCAATTACAAAAAAATAATAATTTGAGGACCAAAATAAAAAATATTAAATAGTAAGTCCATAATAAAATGTGAGAAGGAGAATAGTGTGTATGCTTGCACACTATTTTACCTATAACATTTAGAATTTTGTATAATGTTAATGTTTTATGGACTTTATGAAGCTAAATATTATTATTATTTTTATTAATTAACAAAAACAAAACTAGGCCCTAATTATTTGCTGAAAAATAGTTTCCTTTTAGAAAATGGTTTATATGGAAAATAAATTATTTAAAAGTGGATTATTTTTCAATATTTGATAATGTCATTAAAAATGAGTTGGAAAATAATTTCAAGCATTTGGTTATGCACACTATTTTACCTCTAATATTTAAAGTTTTGTATAATGTTATCTGTTTTTGGACTTGATGAAGCTAATTATTATTAATTAACAAAAAGCTAGGCACTGATTATTTGTAAAAAATTAGTTTCTTTTTAGAAAGTAGTTTATATGAAAAGTAGATTTTCCAAAAGTGAATATTTTCTAATATTTGGTAGAGTCATGGAAAATAAATTCAAAATAATTTCAAGTGTTTGATTATACCATAAAAATAATATGTAAAATAACTTATTAATATTTTGATTTTTTTTTCAAGTATATTAAAAAAATAAAGATCAATTCTAATAGATGAAAAAGTTAAATGGAAGTAAAATTAAAAAAATTCAATTTCATAAACAAACTGGGCCTAAATGGTGTGATGAAATTAGTGTGGTTATAGATTCATAATATTGTGGATTTAAATAATATAATTACAATTCTATATAAGCAAACTTTAACCATAGAGCTAGGTGGTGTAAGATTAGTTGAAAAACTGAGTTTCAATCCAACTGCTCATCATAGAAAATCAAAAGATTTCTAGCCAATCAAATACCCTATAAAATTAGGGTGATCATTTTTTGTTCGGTTTGATTTTTATAAAAAAAGTAACCAAACCGGTTTAAAAAAATAGAAACCGAACTGGCTCAAACCGACCGGTTTCGGTTCGGTTATTTTAGAACAAAAACATGTTTTTTTCCGGTTTGGCTCGATTTTTCTGGGTTGGCTCAGTTTTTTCCGGTTTGGCTTGGTTTTTTTTTTTTTTCTAGTTTGGGTTCAATTCAATTTTTCCGGTTTCAGGCTTATAAAATCGAAACCGAACCGAACCGAACCGAACCGGTCGGTTGTTTAAAAATTCTAATCGGTTTAATTGGTTTTTTTTCATGGTTCTGTTTTTTTGATTATTTTTTCTGGTTTTCTTGGTTTAATTGGTTTTTCGATTTTTTTGCTCACCCCTACCATAAAAATACCTTGAGCTAAAGCAAAAAAGGTTTTCCTTTGAAACTTGCCTCTAATTAGGATCTTCCATTACATCATAAAAGATTCTAAGGATCTTGGCATAAACCATCGCAAACCTATATAGGGAACGAAGCAATTCCATAGTTTCCAAGTCTCATAACAATTTCAACTCATCTTGTATGATATTGGTATGAAAAAGTTCATACTCAGTAAATTTCTAGAT
>Ga0325403_1003678_pt1 | contig 14050 bp, 11 predicted proteins | sample PopdelMetagenome_19_FD_205665 | JGI IMG/M metagenome (GOLD analysis project Ga0325403, IMG submission 205665) | Populus deltoides microbial communities from Bellville, Georgia, United States - Xylem-PdKOR-R4 | ecosystem: Host-associated > Plants > Phyllosphere > Stem > Wood/Secondary xylem...
ACACGGTGCTCGGCAGCGGCTGGCAGGCGGCCAAGCGCGCCATCGAGGCCGGCGCCATCGGCACGCCGCTCACGGCGACCACGACCATGCAGTACCAGGGACCCGACGTGTTCCACCCCAACGCGTCGTTCCTCTTCGCCGAGGGCGCCGGCCCCCTGTTCGACATGGGCCCGTACTACGTCACCGCGCTGGTGCACCTGCTCGGCCCGGTGGCCCGGGTGGCGGCCATGGGCACCCGCGCCCACGAGACCCGGCGCCTGCTCGTGGGCCCGAACGCCGGCCAGGAGTTCCCCGTGGCGGTGCCCACGCACCTGTCGGTGCTGGCGTCGTTCGAGCGGGGCGGCCAGGCGCAGTCGCTGCTGAGCTTCGACACCCCGCTGATGCGCCAGGGGTTCTTCGAGGTCAACGGCACCGAGGGCACCATGGTGCTGCCCGACCCCAACACCTTCGGCGGCGGCCACGCCGTCCGCGTCGCCCGGCCCTTCGCCGTCGACGCCCTCGGGGGCGAGCAGGTCTGGGAGACCGTCCACGAGGCCGAGCCCGAGGCCGGGCGCGGGCTCGGGGTGCTGACCATGGCCCGCGCGATCCGCGACGGCGGGGTGCACGTCGCGACCGGCGAGGTGGGCGTGCACGTCCTGGACGTGATGGTCGCCGCGCTCGACTCGGCGCAGTCGGGGCGCTTCGTGGAGGTCGGCTCGACCGTCGACGCCGTGCCGTCGCTCCCGGACGGGTTCGACCCCTTCGCGGCGACGCTCGGGCAGCCGACGACCGGCTCCTGACGCCGCACCGGCGCACCGCGGCCGCGAGACCCCGACCGCGTTCCGGTCGGGGTCTCGCCCCGAGCCGGGCCGGACGTGCGCTCCGGCGGTGCGCTCCAGCGGCGCGGTCCAGCGGCGCGCTCCAGGGGCGCGCGGCCGCCGCGAGCGACCACGGCTGGTCGGCTTTGATGTGCCCATGACAGGGGGGCCGCGCCGGCCGGTGACCATGGCCGACGTCGGGGCGGCGGCGGGGGTCACCAACCGCACCGTGTCCAACGTGCTGTCCGGCAACAAGCCCGTCAGCCCCGCGACGCGCGACGCCGTCATGGCGGCCGTGCGCGAGCTGGGCTACCAGATGAACGTCACCGCCCGGGGCCTGCGGACCGGCCGGACCGGCCTGCTGACCGTGGCCGTGCCGGCCCTGCGCATCGACTACTTCGCCGAGCTGGCGCTCGCGGTGGTCGACGAGGCCGAGCGCCTCGGGTGGGCGGTGACCCTGCAGCAGACCCAGTCCGACCGCGACCGGGAGCTGGCGATCCTGGGCGGGCACGACCGCCTGCTCAGCGACGGCCTGATCTTCCAGCCCCACGCGCTGGGTCCGGCCGACGGCGACCTGCTGGTCAGCGGCCAGCCGGTCGTGCTGCTGGCCGACCACCTGCTGCACGCGGACGCCGACCAGCTGGTGCTGGACAACGTGGGGATCGGCCGGGCGGCGACCGCGCACCTGCTGGGCCGGGGGCGGCGCCGGGTGGCGATGATCGGGCCCAACCACGACCCCGGTCTGAGCACCGCCGGCTCGTACCGGCAGCAGGGCTACGCCGAGGCCCTCGCGGAGGCGGGTCTCCCGCTGCGACCCGACCTCGTGGTGGGGGCCGCGCGCTGGGCCTGGGACGGCGGCGCCGAGGCGGCCGAGGAGCTCCTCGCCTCGGGTGCCGAGTTCGACGGCCTGTTCTGCGGCAACGACTCCCTCGCGCTGGGAGCGCTGCACGTGCTGCAGCGCCACGGCGTCGACGTCCCCGGTGACGTGGCGGTCATCGGGGTGGACGACACCAGGGACGCAGCACACAGCAGGCCCGCGCTGAGCACGGTGGCCATCGACACCGCCGCCGTGGCCTCCAGGGCCGTGGGCCTGCTCGTCGCCCAGATCGAGGGCGGTGGCTCCGGGGCGGGGCCCACGACCGAGGTGCTCACCCACCGCCTGGTGCAGCGCGCCAGCTCCTGATCGCCGGTGGCTCGGGGCCCCGGTCGGGGTGGTCAGCCCCGCGGGGGAGGGCCGCAGCCCACCTCGAGGGGGGGCGGAGGGCTGCGGCCCTCGGCGCACGGTCGAACCAGCGCCCACTGGACACCGCAGCTGTTTCAGCACCCAGTGGTCGTGACCCTAGTTCATCGATGAACCGGGGGCACGTCCACCACGCCGGTCCGTCGTCGCGGCGTCGTCCCCCTCACCCGCCCGCTCAAGGGAGCTCCGGAGCGGACCGATGCCCGGCACGTGGTTGACGAGCACCCCCCGGTGCGCCCCGGCCGCCGAGCGCTCATCGAGGTGAGCGCCTTCGCCACCTTCGCGGTCCTCCACGCGCCGGGTGCCGTGGTCGCGCTGGGACAGGCCGCTCCGGCGTCGGGGCCGGCCCTGCTGGCGACGGTGTCGGTCGTGGGGAGCCTGCTGCTGTGGGTGGGTCTCGCGGTGCTGGGGCTGCGCGCCGCGCGACACGACCGCCGCGTGCCCCGGGGGCTCCTCGCCGCCGCGCTCTCCCTGGACACCGTCGTCCTGGTGGTCAGCGGTCTGTCGCCACCGCGCCTGGGCAACATCACGGCCGCCTCGGTCGGCCTGATCGGCGTGTGCGCCGCGGCGGCGCTGCTCACCAGGGCCCGGTCGCTCCCGGTCGTCGTCGTCCCCGCCGTGGCCGGCCAGGCGGTGCTGCTGCACGCCGCGGACGCCAGCACCACCGCGGCCCGCCTGGTCGCCGACGTGGCCACCACCACCCTGGCCACGGTGGCGACCACCCTGCTGATCGCGTGGCTGGAGCACGACCGCCGCACCGGGCAGGCGGCCCTCGCGCGAGCGGCGACGACCGACCCGCTGACCGGCCTGCTCAACCGCCGCGGTCTGAGCCGGGGGCTGCCCGCGGTGGTGGCCCAGGGGCCTGCTGCGGGCCGCGTGCACGTCGTCGTGCTGGACGTCGACCACTTCAAGGACGTCAACGACCGCCGCGGTCACGACGTGGGCGACGAGCTCCTCGTCGTGGTCGCCCGGGCGCTCCAGGACTGCGCGCGCCGCGGTGACCTGCTGGTGCGCTGGGGTGGCGAGGAGCTGGCCTGGGTGGCGCGGTGGGGCACCACGCAGGACGCCGCCGCCGCGGCCGAGGGGCTGCGCCTCCTCGTGGCCGAGCGCACCCGCGACGTCGGGGAGCCGGTGACCATCAGCGCCGGTGTCGCTGCGGCGGGGGAGCTGGACGGGGGTGGCGCTCTCGCGCAGCTCGACGCGGCTGGTGCGCTGAGGGAGGCGCTGGTCCGCGCCGACCAGGCGCTCTACCGGGCGAAGGCCGCCGGCCGCGACCGCGTCGAGGTGGACGCCGGTGCACCGGCGGAGGGGACGGCCGCCGCTCCGGGATGACCCCGACGAGGGACGGTGTGTCGCGCACGATGGAGATGAGCCCCATCATGAGCACGTGGGAGACCCCGTGCAGGTGGCAGCTCGAGCCGTGGCCGTCGTGCCCGCCCCGCTGCTGGCGTTCGGCGCGCTGCAGGACCCCGCCGTGCTCGTGGTCCCGGAGGGTCTCGTCACCGCGGTGGCTCGCGCGATCGACTGCGAGCTGCCCGCGGCGCTCGGGCTGCCCCCGGAGGCGGCTGACGAGCTGGCGCGAGCAGCGCTGGGTGCCGTCGTCGCGCACCTGCGCGAGGAGGCCGGGTCGTCCCGCTGGGCGGCGGAGCGCACCGCCGCCCTGCACGGCGCGGGGCGCCTGAGCCCGTCGGCACCCCTCACCGGCGGCGCGCTCGCCACGAGCGCCCGCTAGCCGCAGCGGGCCGCGCCCCGGGCGCCGGAAGATCGCGCAGAGCACCCTCAAGTGCCTCGGAGAACCAGCCGAAGGGTGGGGGGAGGCACGTCCCCCACCGGGGAGTCCCCCTGGAACGCCCCCCTGAAGAGGAGTCCCCGATGCTCGCAGCAGTGCGCGACCTCAAGGTGTCCACCAAGCTGGGTGCGGCCTTCGCCGTGGTCTGCGTGCTGCTGCTCGTGGTGCTGGGGGTGGGGGCCACCCGCCTGGCGCAGGCGCAGGAGCGACTGGACGACATGTACTCCGGCAACCTCGTCTCCCTGGAGTCGCTGGCCGCGGCCCGCCTGGACATCCAGCTGCTGCGCCAGGACACCTCCCGCGCCCAGGCGGGCATCAACGACCCCAAGACCATGCAGCTGGCCCTGGACGGCAACACCGAGCACGAGGCCAGCCTCGACACCGACTGGCAGCGCTACGACAGCGGCCAGACCGGGGCCAGCGCAGCGCAGCGCGCCGCGGCCTGGGAGCTCGTCGGCCAGTGGCGCGAGGCGCGCAAGGCGCTCTTCACCTTCGCGCAGGCCGGTGACAACGCCGGGTACGCCCAGCACCGCGACGACGTCGTCACGCCGCTGACCAAGCAGATCTCGGAGGCGATGGACGGCCTGTACGCCGCCGAGCTCGCCGACGGCAAGGCCGCCGCCGAGACCGGCGCCGCGGCCTTCCGCACCGCGATGCTCCTGATGGTCGCGACCGCCGCCGTCGCGCTGCTGGCTGCGGTGGCGGTCGCGGTGGCCCTGTCGCGCTCCATCTCCCGGCCGCTCACGCGGGTCCTCCACGTCGTGGAGGGGCTCGCCGAGGGGCGCCTGGACCAGCGCACCGGCATCACCAGCAAGGACGAGGTGGGCCAGCTGGCCGCCGCCACCGACGCCTCGATCGCCAACCTCGCCGGCGTGGTGCGCCAGATCACCGGCCGGGCCACCGACCTCGCCTCGACCTCCGAGCGCCTGACCGCCGTCTCCAGCGCGCTGTCCGCCGGTGCGGGGGAGTCCTCCGCCCAGGCCGGCGTGGTGGCGGGGGCCAGCGAGGAGATCTCGGCGTCGATGTCGACCATCGCCGCGGCCGGTGAGGAGATGACCGCCGCCATCGGGGAGATCGCCTCCTCCACCGCGACCGCCTCCCAGACCGCGGCGGCCGCCGTCGCCACGGCGGAGCGGGCGGGGGCGACCCTGGAGCGCCTCGGCGTCTCCAGCCGCGAGATCGGCGACGTCGTGAAGCTGATCACCTCGATCGCGGAGCAGACGAACCTGCTGGCCCTGAACGCGACCATCGAGGCCGCCCGCGCCGGGGAGGCCGGCAAGGGCTTCGCGGTGGTGGCCGGTGAGGTCAAGGAGCTGGCGCGCCAGACCGCCCAGGCCACCGAGCAGATCGTGACCCGGGTGGCCGCAGCCCAGGCCGACGCGACCGACGCCCGCTCGGCCATCGAGCAGATCACCCAGGTCATCAGCCAGATCGACGCACTGCAGGCGACGGTGGCCTCGGCGGTGGAGGAGCAGTCGGCCACGACGGCGGAGATGGTCCGCTCGGTCACCGAGGTCTCCTCCGGGGCCCAGGAGATCAGCACGAACATCTCCGGGGTGGCGAGCGCCTCGGCGCGCACCACCGAGAGCGCCGGGGAGTCGACGCGGACCGCCGAGGAGCTCTCGCGCACCGCGCGCGAGCTGCGCGAGTCGGTGGCGGCCTTCCGCCTCTGACGCCGTCGGGGCATGCGTCCGTGCCCGCTCGTCGACCGGCCGGTCGCACTGCGCTCAGGGGCGCGGTGCGACCGGCCGGCGGTGGCGCCCGGCTCAGGAGACGGGGACGGCCCCCAGCGCGCGACCGGCCTCGCGTGCCGCGGACAGCGCCTGGGTGTGCAGCGCCGCCGCCTGCTCGGAGAAGGCGTCCAGCGCGGGGTTCACGCCCACCAGCGTGAAGTCGCGCTCCACGACGGTCAGGTCGGCGCCCCACACGTCGGCGAGGATGCGCCGCAGGTAGGCGGTGGAGTGGTCCCACCCGTCGCGGGGCGTGCCGGCGCTGTAGCTGCCGCCGCGGACGGTGGCCAGCACGGTGGGGACGCCGGCGAGCAGGCGGGTGCCGGGCGTGCTGCCGGCGATGACGAGGTCGACCCACGCCTTGAGGTGCTGGGAGACGCCGTAGTTGTACAGCGGCGCCGCGAGCAGGACGGCGCTGGCCGAGGTCAGCTCGTCGACCAGCTCCGAGGCCAGGGCCAGCGCGCCGCGCTGCTCGGGCGTGCGGGCGTCCTCGGGGGTCGCCGAGCCGGCGACGGCCTCGCCCCAGGTGGTGGCCGGGACCGGCTCGGTGCCGACGTGGCGGCGGACGACCGCGTCGCCGGGGTGGGTCTGCTGCCACTCGCTCTCGACGGCGTCGGCGAGCTCGCGGCTGGCGGACCCGTCGACGCGGATGCTGGCGTCCAGGCGGAACAGGGTCATGGGGTCTCCTCGCTCAGGGCCGTGACTTCACGGCTGAAGTGAACGTAGCAGATGACTTCACGCGTGGAGTCACTCTCGTGGCCGGCGACGCGACCCCGGTGTCCGCACTACCGTCGGCCCGTGGACGGTGACCCCAGCTGCGAGGACGCGTGCGCCGGAGCGCCGACCGGGGGCTGGCTGTCCGAGGAGCAGCAGGAGGCGTGGAAGGCCGTCGTCGGGCTGGCCTCGCTGCTGCCCGGCCCGCTCGACGCCCAGCTGCAGCGCGAGTCCGGCGTGAGCCTGTTCGAGTACATGGTGCTCAGCTCGCTGTCGATGCTGCCCGGGCGCAGCGCGCGCATGAGCACCCTGGCGCGGTTGGCGAGCGGGTCGCTGTCGCGCCTGTCCAACGTGGTCAAGAGGCTGGAGGACCGCGGTCTCGTGCGCCGATCACCCGACCCCGCGGACGGCCGCTTCACCGTCGCCGCCCTGACCGGCGCCGGGTGGGACGTCGTGGTGGCAGCGGCCCCCGGGCACGTCGACGCCGTCCGCACCCACGTGCTCGCCCCGCTCGAGGCGGACCAGCTGCGCGCGCTCGTCGACGTCGCCGAGCGCCTGGGCGTGATGCCCGGACCCGTGCGCAGCTGCTGACCCTCCGGGTGCGGTCGTGCCGCAGATCACGCGGGAGCGGCCTCCTGGGCCGCGCGCAGGTGCCGCACCGCCGACGCCACGTCGGGGTGCAGCGGCATGACCCGCGCCAGCCCCGTCACCGCGAACAGCGTGTGGATCATCTCGTGGGTGGCGACCACGGCGTAGGCCCGCCCACCGGGACGGGCCCACCGGTGCCCCTGCACCAGCACGCCCAGGGCGTAGGAGTCGATGAAGCCGACCCCGGCCAGGTCGACCACCACCGCGCGGACCCGGTCCGGGGAGCGGCCTCCCGCTGCGCGGCCTCGAGCTCCCTCGCCCCGTGGTGCGGCACCCGCACCGCCGTGGTCATCCGCCTGCGCGACCGCCGGTGCCAGCAGGTCTCGCAGCACCGCGCGCAGCGCAGGGCCGGTGTGCAGGTCGACCTCCCCGCTGACCCGGACGACGACCACCTCGTCCAGGCGCGAGACCGAGAGGTCACCGCCGCCCCCCGGGCGCTCGGCGACGTCGAGGGCCTGCAGCGCTGGAACGGTGACGATGTCCACTCGGGGTGCTCCTCGGGTCGCCCCCGCGACCCGAGGGTGGGGCCGACTCCGCCGGTCCCACCCCAGCGTGCGGCCCCCGCACGGGTTCCGCGCTCCCAGATGCCGCACCCGCCCCGCACCGGGGCGGGTGCGGCATCTGGGAGCACGCGCTCACGGCAGGCGTCGGGGCACCCGCTCGGGACCGGCCTCGGCCGGCCGGGGCGCGGCCTCGGTGTGCGCCCGCAGCGCCAGCAGCGCCACGTCGTCGTCGAGGTGGTCGCCCACCAGCTCCACCAGCGCGTCGCACAGCTCCTCCAGGGGGGCACCCGCCATCTGCGCGGTCGCCTCGGCCAGCCACGCCAGCCCCTTGTCCAACCCGACGCGGCGGCGCTCGACGAGCCCGTCGGTGTAGAGCAGCACCGTCGAGCCCGGCTCCAGGACGTGCTCGTGGTCGTGCCGCTGCAGGCCGGGGTCCCAGCCCAGGACCAGGTCCGACGGCTCGTCCAGGAACCTGGTGGTCCCGTCGGCCTCGATGAGCAGCGGCGGCAGGTGCCCGGCGCTGGACCAGCGCAGCAGTCGCGTGCCGGCCGCCCGGTGGTGGGCGTCCTGCTCGACCTGGGCGAGGATCGCGGTGGCCACGGTCTCGATGCCCAGGCCGGCCGCGGCGCGGTCCAGGGCTGCGAGCACCGCTGCGGGCGGCTCGTCCAGGGTGAACGCCAGGCCGCGCAGCAGGTTGCGCAGCTGGCCCATCACCGCCGCAGCGGCCATGTCGTGGCCGGTGACGTCGCCGATGGCCAGGGTGGTGACCCCCCGGGCGGTGAGGAACGCGTCGTACCAGTCCCCTCCGACCTCGGCGGACTTGGCGGTGGCGGCGTAGCGGACGGCGATCTGCAGGTGGTCCGGCTCGGGCGGCGCGGTGAGCATCGAGCGCTGCAGCGTCTCGGCGATCCCCGAGACGGCCTCCAGGGCCGCCTGCTCGGCCCCGTGGGCGGCGATGCGGTCCAGCGCCTGCGCGGTCAGCGCCGCGAAGGCCGTCAGCAGGTCGCGCTCTTCGCCGCTGAAGCGCCGCGGGTCGGCGAAGCCCACCGACAGGCACCCCAGCAGCCGGCCCCGAGCGCGCATCGGCACCGCGGCCGAGGCGTGGACCCCGGCGCCGGCGTAGACGGCCTCCGACCCCGGGAAGGCGCGCTCGGTCTGCTCCCGGTCGGGCAGGTAGACGGCCACCCCGGTGGCGGCGGCGCGGACGGCGGGCAGGGGGAAGTCGACAGGGGTGCGCCGGACGGTGTGGCGGACCTGGGCGTAGGAGTCGGTGACCAGGGTGTCGACGTGCTCGCCGTCCTCGGCGAGCAGGCAGATCCCGCAGCCGTTCGACCCCAGCAGGGCCGTGCCCTGGCCGGCCAGGACGTCCAGGACGTCGTCCTGGGTGTCGGCATCGGCCAGCGCCTGGGCGATGGTGACCAGCGCCGCCTGGCGCGCCGCGGAGCTCCGCGCCTGCTCTGCGGAGCGCCGTTCGGCGTCGCGCGACCGCAGCCGCTGCAGGGCCTGGGCGCACTGGGCGGCGAAGGCCTCCAGCAGCTCCACCTGCTCCGCGCCGAAGGCCTGGGGGGAGTCCCACCCGGCGGTGACCACGGCGATGACCCGCCCGTCGGCCCGCACCGGCATGCTGGCGAAGGCCTGGGAGCCGGTCGAGTTCACCACCTCGGCCATGGCCGGGGAGTAGGCCGTGCAGGCCTCCCGGTCGGGCACCAGCACGCGCCTGCCGGTGCGGGCCGCCTCGCAGACCGGCAGGGCTGTGTCCAGGGGCAGGCGGGCGTAGTCGGCTCGGGCACCGGGACCGTAGCCGGCGGTCACGTGTGACAGCAGCACGCCCGGGTCGTCCGGGTCGTGGACGGCGACGGCGCCGCCGTCAGCGCCCAGGGCCGCCAGGCCCCGTTCGGCGATGACGGTGACCAGGTCGGAGACGTCCTCGAGGTCGACCATCGCCAGGGCCACCTCGGCCAGGCCGCTGATCCGCGCCGCCGCGGCCTGGGCGTCCTGCTGGGCCCGGTGGCGGTCGGTGATGTCCAGGAAGTACAGCGCCACACCACCGGCCTCGGGGACCGCGCGCACCTCGTACCAGGCGTTCAGGGGCTCGGGGTGGTGGGCGTCGAAGGCCGCCACCTCGCCGGCGGCCGCACGGCGGTAGGCGGCGTCGAAGTCGCTGCCCACCGTGGCGGGGAACAGCTCCCAGATGACGCCGCCCACCAGCTCGCCGTGCGGGCGGGCCAGGGCGTGCACGGCTCGGGAGTTCGCGTAGGTGACGACCCCGTCCGCGTCCATCGCCAGGTAGCCCACCGCCATGGACTCGGTGACGTGCGCGGTCCGGGCGGCGGCGGCGCGCTCGGCGCGGACGGCCTCCTCCGCGCGTGCGGCCGCGGCGCGCAGCGCCAGCTCGCTGGAGACGGAGGTGGCGAGGTGGGCCAGGACGTCCAGCTCGTGCTCGCTCCACACCCGCGGTGAGGTGTCGATGGCGCACAGCGCGCCCACCGCGGTGCCGTCCGCGGCGTGGACGGGGAACCCGGCGTAGGCGACGACGCCGATGTCGGGGATGGCGAGGTTGTCGGCCAGGGCGGGGTCCTCGCGGGCGTCGGTGACGACGAGGGGGGCGTCGCGGGCGACGACGTGCTGGCAGAACGAGTGCGACAGCCCGGTGCGGCGGGTCTGCTGCCAGGGGGCGGGGAGGCCCTCGGCGCCGGGGAAGACCTGCCCGGCGGTGCTGACGAGGCTGACCAGACCGACGGGAACGCCCAGGGCGGCGCGGACGAGGTGGGCGTAGCGGTCGAAGACCTCGTCGGGCAGGGACGCGCTGGCGGCCTCCGCCGGGAGCTCGACCGGCAGCCCCGGACCCTGAGGGGCTGCGTCCTGCTGCGACGCAGGTGCGCGGGGCCCCTGCGCGGAGCCGTCGGTGCTGGAGTGCACCCTGATCCCCTCCGACGGCCCTGGCGGGCGGCGTTCCCGCCGGTCGTCCACGGGACGGTGCGACTTCTTCGCGGGCTGCCGTGAAGGTAACCCACCTCGTGGCGGGGCTCCGGCGAGCGCGGTCAGGCGGTGGCAGCGGCACCGTCCCCCAGCGGTCCGCCGGCACCGGTGCGGCGGTGGGGAGCGACCAGGTCGACGGCGCGCCGGCGCGCCCTCCCCGACGCCGCGGACCGGCGCTCAGGCCTCGTCTGCGGGCAGCTGGCGAGGAGCCCCCAGGCGAGCGGTGACGACCACCGCGACGATGCTGCCGGCGGTGATCAGGCCGACCAGCACGATGATCTGGAACTGGGCCGCCTCCAGGGGGCTGGCGCCGCCCAGGAGGGCCCCGACGAAGGCCCCCGGCAGCGTGACCAGGCCGGTGGTGCGGGTCTGGTCGAGGACGGGCACCAGGGACTCGGCCGCTGCGGAGCGGGCCACGTCGCGCACCGCCCGCTCCGGGGGAGCGCCGAGCGCCAGCCAGCCCTCGACCTCGTCGCGACGCGCGCGCAGGCCCGCGAGCAGGTGGCGCCCCGCCAGGGTCGCCGACGTCATCGTGCCGCCCAGCACGATGCCTCCCAGGGCCACGACGTAGCGCGCCTCGACGGGCAGCACGCCCGAGAGGAAGACCACCGCCAGCACGGTGACGGCGCCGGCGGAGCACGCCAGGGCCACCGCACCGACGGCAGCGCGCCGGCCCTGGATGTCCGCCAGGCGGCGTGAGGCGGTCCACACCGCTGTGGCCAGCATCACCGCCAGCACGGCGGCCGAGGCGGCCGGTGCGTGGTCCAGGACGCCGTTGAGCACCAGGCCGACGGCGGCCAGCTGCAGGCCGCCGCGCAGGACCGCGACAAGCGGCGCTGCACCGGTCCGCACGCCGGCGACGCGCAGGGTCACCAGCGCAGCGACCAGGAGCGCTGCGACCACGAGCAGCAGCCGTGCCAGCTCGGCGGTGTCCACGGGACCAGCATGTCGGGCGAGCCGGTCCCTCTGACCGCGTGTCGGGGCCCCTGGGGTCACCGTGCTGGCGCTGTCCCTGCTGGCTGTGCACGTGGGCTGGCCAGGGGGCCTCCCGCGACGCGCTGCACCGCCGACGAGCCGCGACAGCGTCTCCACCTCGTGCCACTCGTCCGTGGGCCTGGGCGCGCTGGAAGTCCGTCAGCACTGCCGTCCTCGCCGGGTGGTCGCTGCGGCGACCACCCGGCACGGCTGGTCGCCGGTGGTCGCCGGTGGTCGCCGGTGGTCGATCTGTCCCCGTCAGGCGGGCAGTTTGTTCATCTTGCGCATCTGGGCGTCGAAGGCCTTGGCTGGGACCAGGCGGCGCAGCACCGAGACCCGCTTGGCCATCGGGCCGGCGGTGTAGCGCAGTCGGGGCTTGGGGTCGGTGGCCGCCGCCAGGACCACGGCGGCCACCACCGAGGGCGCGTCCCCGGCCTCAGCGTTGGCGAGGTTGACGGAGTCGGCCACGGCGCGCTGGTGGGCGTAGGCGTGCAGCGGCCGGTCGGGGCGGACCGTGCTGGCCTCGAAGGAGGTGTTCGTGTACGCCGGCTCGACCAGCACCACCCGCACCCCGAACTGGCGCACCTCGTGGTCGAGGGACTCCGACCACCCCTCCACTGCGTGCTTGGTCGCGGCGTAGGCGGCCATGAACGGGGAGGGCAGGAAGCCCAGCACCGAGGAGATGTTGACCACCCGGCCCGAGCCGCGCTGGCGCATGTGGGGCAGGACGGCCTTGGTCATGCGCATCAGCCCGAAGACGTTGAGGTCGAACAGGCGCTGGTCCTGCTCCAGGGTGGACTCCTCGGCGGCGCCGGCGGCGCCCATGCCGGCGTTGTTGACCAGCACGTCGATGCGGCCGTGCTCGGCGATGACCTGCGCCACCAGCGCCTGGATGGAGGCCGGGGAGGTGATGTCGAGGTCGACCATGCGCACCCCGGGCACCTCGGGTGCGGTGGTGGCGTTGCGGCTGGTGCCGATGACGGTGTGGCCCTCGGCGCTCAGCGCGGTGGCTGTGGCCAGGCCGATACCGGAGGAGGCGCCGGTGACGATGGTCACGAGGGCGCCGGCGACGCCGGAAGCGGTGGGGCCGGTGGGGGTGCTGGACATGGTGTCTCCCATCAGAAACCGATCTGTTTCCCCAGACTGTAAACAGATCTGTTTCTACATGCAAGGTTCGGCGGTACTCTCGTGTGATGAGTTCTGGGGTGACCGCCACGACCGCTCCTACCCCCTCCGCGTCCCCGGCTCCGCCGGCGTCGTCGCTGCCTGGGGGGGCGCGTGAGCGGCTCGTGCAGGCGGCGGCGAGGTTGTTCTCCACACAGGGCGTCCACGTCGGCGTCGACGCGGTCTGCCGCGAGGCAGGAGTCTCCAAGCGCTCGATGTACCAGCTGTTCACCAGCAAGGAGGAGCTGGTGGCGGCCAGCCTGGTCGCTCAGCTGCCGGCCCGGGCTGCTGAGCTGCTGCCCCCGGATGAGGTCAGGGACCCGCGCGCCCGGATCCTGCACGTCTTCGAGCGCCAGGAGGCACTGGAGCCGGGCAACGACTTCCACGGGTGCCCGTTCCTGTCGGCGGCAGTGGAGGTCAAGACCTCTGAGCATCCAGCGGCCGCGGTGGTGCGCGACCAGAAGGCGGGCTTGGCGAGCTTCTTCGCCCATGAAGCAGCCCGTGCCGGTGTCGCTGATGCGGAGCTGCTGGCCCGTCAGCTCATGGTCGTCTTCGACGGGGCGAGCAGCGCCTCGGTCGTGAGTGCTCGTCCACTGGAGGGCTTGGGAGTGCTCACTGCTCGGATGCTGCTGGAGGCGGCTGGCTCCGAGCGTCCGCAGTGAGGGGTCCTCGGACGTCAGGCGAGCGCGCGCAGGCGGTTCGAGATCGCGTGCTCGTCGGTCCACTTCTCGCTGACCGGCCGTGGGCGGGGTGCCTGCAAGGCCTCTTGTGCGGGCTCGCCTGGCCGGCGATCCCCGTCTCGCAGAGGCCGTCGGCCAGGCGCACCTGAACGACGTGGTCGACGCCAACCAGCAGCAGCGGCGATGTGGCTGTCAGCTGGGCACCATTGCGCCGCTGCCAGAGCCTGCGAGGGCTCCATGCTGGGAAGCGCCTCCCCGGCGTGCTCGTGGGATCTCCGAGGGGGCCTCCCGGGTTGCCAGCCGCTCGCCCCGGAGCTGTGACCACGTGTCCGGTGGGACCAGGTGGTGACGGGGCTGAGCACCGAGAGGTACCAAGTCGTGAGTCACGTCCCGTGAAGTGGTGTAGATCCCGGAGCCGCTCCCGGTGATCCACGCGGTCGTCTTCGTTGACGACGACGCAGCGATCAAGTTGAGCGGCCACCGCGCGGTGGTCGGTGAGAACCCGCCAAAGAACTCACGCCGATGTCTCGCCCCTTACTCCAGTAGAGGCTCTGGTTGCGACCGTCCCGCGGGAGCATGCCGCTGCCGACCGGTGACCGGCACGTTCGAGGCTCTCTACGCCGTTGCGTCATCGGCCGGGATCATGTTCCGCAAGGGGTCGTTGTGCGGGAGCGTGCCGCTGGGGATCCTCGTGCGGACGCTGGGGACGATCGACTGCGCCCGGATCTGAGTGCATGGCTCAGGCGCCGAAGCTGCCCCCTTGAGCACTGCTCTCAGGCATCCCAGCGATCGGCGGCTTCTGCGTGCCCGCAGCAGTCGGTGCCACACCGT
>Ga0325403_1003679_pt1 | contig 14049 bp, 2 predicted proteins | sample PopdelMetagenome_19_FD_205665 | JGI IMG/M metagenome (GOLD analysis project Ga0325403, IMG submission 205665) | Populus deltoides microbial communities from Bellville, Georgia, United States - Xylem-PdKOR-R4 | ecosystem: Host-associated > Plants > Phyllosphere > Stem > Wood/Secondary xylem...
AATATAATTGAATTGTCTTAATACAAGAGTTTATATAAGTTCAGAGTTTTGGAGCACTAACTAGATATAAAGGAAATGTACAAAGTACAACCAAAGAGCAGGTTCTGAAGGTCCAACAAAATGACCTGCTATCAAGCTATAAGCCTGAAAAGGATAAATAATAAAATGGTGAGTTCAACAACTCAGTGAGTAGATAACGTTCAATATACATACACGAGGTAATAAAACAATGAGAAATATATATACAAGTATGACTCTAGGTTCTTATAGGAAGGTTTCTCAAATAGGCCATAACAAGAATATTAAAAGGTAAAGCTTGTCAGAAAATCAAAATGCAATGAGCATGAGGCTCCGTACTGTGGGATGATCAGTCCACACAGGTTGGTGACTCCCCCGACCAACTAGGGTTCAGATACGATGTGCACAAAAACTAACACTACCCTGTTAGCATGGGTATTCTGACTGACATACCATAGATTCATATTCATAATCAAACAGACATATTCATATCTCAAGGCTCAACTCATGACATCAATCAAATGAGGAGCTATCAATTCAGAATTCAATTCAAAATATATACTGCTTCATATCAAGAATTCAGATTCAACAATTGATTATGCTTTATCAAAACAAGGATAATAATCAACATATATATTATCAAGAAGCACGATCCAATTCATATTAACAAATCAAATATTTATAATATTTCTCATGCATATGAAAAATTATCCACTCACCTGACTCAAAAGCAACAAAACTCAAAGCTGATATCGAAGGAAATCCTACTAACGTCCTGCCGGTAGAATATCAGGATTATCTGAATATGAAGGAGACATATTCAAGAATAACTCAAAAGAACATATAACCTATTTAATACACTTATCTAAGGGTATATTCCATAACCCTAAATGTTTTTATACTAAACTAGTTATTTTCTCAAAAACCCAAAATTAACGGTTTTCCCGAAATCTAATCCATAATAAAGCAAATAATAAAACTTGATAATAATTCACTAAATAAATCTCAATTATTCATCAAACCAATCTGAAAAAACTAATATTACAGCTAGGGACCAATCTGAATTTTACCAAATTTTTAGGGTCAAATTGTAATTTTTGTCAAATTGGAGGACTAAATTGAAAGTGTTAAAATTTCATAACTATACAGGAATTCTGCCCATAATTCATATTTTATTTTGTTCAGAATCTCGGAATAGGCTCCAGGGACCAATATGTAAATTTTTCAAAGTTTGGGGACTAAACTGTAATTTTCCATAATTGAGGGCCCAAACCGAAATTTTATCATCTTCAACCTCCAACCCAGAATTTTTAACAGAAACCTGCTGTTCTCTCCAAACTCCTAACACAATTTCACCATTCAAACAAAATCATAACTCAAAATCATCCAAATAATCAAATACCCACAATAATTAACTCTATAACATTCAAATTAAATCATCAATCAAACCCAAAACACAAACTTCATAACCGTAACATTTATCAAAACCAAAATTAAAGCTTAATTAACACATATTTATACATAATCTTACCTTTTTACTTATTTCCTCGAACTCCTTTCTATTTCCTTTCTAATTTCCCTCTTTTCTCTTCTTCTTCTTTTTTCTCCCTTCTCTCCTGCCGTTTCTCTCTCAAATTTTCAGATCCCTCTTTTGTTTTTTTTCTATTTATATTTATCATCTCTTTATACAATTACTACAATACCCCTCATTCATTTATACCCCCTCTTTAAGCCTCTAAGGGCTTTATTGTATTTTCCAACTCATTAATTCAAAACATTACACCTAATATCCTAAGAAGCTAAGAGTTTGCCTATAGTGATATATTTGTGTTTGTTATCAATATTAAGAGATTATCACAACCTAAGACATTAATTTGAGAGACTTAGGCATGATAACAAGGCCTTGTCCTTACTTTTGAAACGCATGCATTAGACCTGAAAAAATAATAAATAATTAATAGACATAAGCTTATTTAATATTAAATTCATAGAAATATACTCGAAAACCACCACTTATATTCAATGATTTTACGTGGAATTACATTTATCTTGCCTAAAGTCACTTGCATTTTATCATCGAAGAAAGGTGTTAGAAATAAATACACAAGCATAAATTTAACATACATATCAACATAAACATAGAAAAGTCAAATTCAAACAACATATGAATAATTACAAATAATATTTATAATTAAGCATTAATATTAAGGTTCATAAAATATTTATATTTTTATAATAAAAAACAATATTGTCACCGTAAGTGACTTTGTTTTTTGAAGGCAATTGATTGAAAAGCTGGAAGAGTAGCTTGAAAAGGTATTATCACCCTCGAATCCAATGGTTCAAATTCACAAGAAAAGAAAACTTTCTTTATTGTAATTTTTATTTTTAGAAAAAATTATAAGGAAAACCATGATATCTTTGAAAATATTTTGAACAAAATAAGGACATTTATTAATCAATTTATCACTCTGTCATTATAAATATAGGATAATGCGCAATGATGTTCATTTATCCTGGGTGTATATGTGAATAATAAAATAACTAGTACACAATTTCATTAAAAAAAATATATTTTAGAAACATTTTTTAACACAATGTAGTCAAGTATTAATTAATTTATTACACTGCTAGAATTCTTAGATTTATCAACAGAATTTATACTATTATTCTATTGGCAATGAATTTACCAACGAGCTCATGGATAAAAATGCTTCATCTGTAAAACTCTCATCGGTAATTTTTGGTATGTCAGTAAGTTCGTCGGTAATAAAAAATATTTATTATCGATAGATTTACTGACTAGAAAAACACGCCAAATTTTTTTATTCACTTCATTCCGTTGGTATTTCCTTTGAGAAGCCTGTCATATAAACGACAGAAATACCGTATGCAATTCCATCGGTGATTAAACAATGACATAATAGAATTTGCAGCAATGTTTTTCTAACTCTCTGGAATATACCGACAAACTTAATCCGTTGGAAATTATTTAAAACTATTTGAAAAAAAATCTATTTAACAGAACTAGAAAACAAAGAAAATATTATAAATCGGCACTCCATAATACTCAGGAATTGAGTTGCTCGGAAAAAAGAAGAAGAAAATCAACTCAAACAAATTTGGAACAAATAAATAACACAAAAAATAAACAACAACAAATAAATAAATCAACTAAAAACACTTTTCTCATAACCTAGAAAACCTATTTCAGAACCCATAATCTAGCAACAAATAAAATAATTTAATTGAAACAAAATCCAATAAAATTGATCTCATATGAAAACAAATCTTACAATAACATTCAAAAAATTATTAAGAACGAAAAAAATAAAAAAATAAAAAGAAAAGAAACACAAAAAGAAGAAAAAAAATAATCTTACTTTAATGTAATTGCAAGTGAAGCTGAGAAGAGAAAAGAAAAATAAATGCATAAAGTATGTTAATTAAAGAAACTAAGAAGAGAAAAGAAGAAAAGAGGAGAAGACATATCTATGCTTGAAGGAGTTGAGAAGAGAAGAGAAGAGAAGAGAAAGAAAGAAAGGGATGTTGATGTTTTTTACATAAGAAGAATAAGAAGAAGCACGTCTGTTGTGAAATGAGGGATTCCAGTCTTTTTTATTAGGGCATTTTACAAATAGATAATTAAATATTAATTTTTTTAATCATTCCATCAGTGATTTTGTTTGTAATATTTAATTTAATAAAAAAATTAGAAACCCCCCAAATATCACCAACAACATTTCAATCTGTCGGTGATTCTGTCTGTAATATTTAATTTAAATTTTTAATTTAATTGAAAATTTTTAGAAACCCTCCGAATATCACCGATAACTTTTCAATTCCGTCGTAATTTCACCTGTAAATAATAATAATTAATAGTGCAATTGAGAAGTGAACATTTCCAGAGCTCTCTGAAAAAAACTGACGGAATTAATTTGTTGGTGATACTCTTTGTAATTGACATGATGAATAGTGCCAAGGAGAAGTGAATAATTTACCAACGTGTTTATGAATGTATTTTACTAACGGTATTAATACCGTCGGTAATTCCGTCGGTATAAATGAAACATCATCGCATTTTTTGACTTTGTTTTAATTCCTTCTTTTCCGAGTATGATTCCCTCGGTATATACCGACGATATATTTTCGTTGATATTTACCGATGGAGTTAGCAATGGAAAAATTTGGTTGGTAAATATCACCGCAATATATCAATGGAAAAAATATGTTGGTGTTTCCGTTTGCATTTGCCAATCTTCTGGTAGTATTACCTATTCGTCATTAAACTAGGATAATGCTCAAAGATGGTTCATTCATCTTGGGTGGATCTGTGAATAATAAAACAACTAATACACAACTAAATGGGTCGAAATTATATTTAAAAACCAACACATTTTGAACACGATAAGGACATGTATTAATCGATTATCACCCACTCATTATAAATATAGGATAATGCACAATGAGGGTTCATTTATCCGGAGTGAATATGTGAATAATATAATAACTAATACACAATTGCATTAAAGGAAATATATTTTAGAAATATTTTTTAACACAATGAAGTCATGTATTAGTTAGTTTATTACCCAATCGTCATTAACATAATGCCCAATGATGGTTTCATTTTTCTTGGATGGATTTGTGAATAATAAAACAACTAACACACAACTAAACTACCTGAAATTATTTTTAAAAACAAACACATTTTAGACATGACAAAGTCATGTATTAATAAATTTATTAACCACTCATTATTAACCTAGGATAACAACCAATGACGGTTCATTTATCCTAATGAATTTATGAAGAATAAAACAACTAATCCATAACAAAATTATAAGGAAGCATATATTTTTTTTAAAAGTTATTTTTAACACAATATAAAGTCATGTATAAATCAATTTATTCCCCACTCATCATTAACGTAGGATAATAACCAATAATGGTTCATATTTATCGTAGTTAGACTTATGAATAATAAAGTAACTAACACACAATTAAATGTTGTGTTATAAGCATCAAAACACAATATATGAGATCAAAAATGATATAGACACATGACATAACAAAACAAAAATAATATCAGCTCACAACATGACAAATCAAAATCATCATCCACACATAACATAACAAACCGAAAACAATGCTAGCTCAAACATCATAACACAACATTCACAAACAACAACACAATATTAAATTTTTACACTGATCATTATTTCTTGGATAAACTTGTTGCAACTCAATTCTACCAACCCTATTGCGGGGTATTGATTCTTACCTCATTCCATATAAAAAATAAATCATTAATGGCATGATACCCCAAGGGTTACCACACAACGATTTAGATCCCAATATTTCTGATCTTTGTAACCATTCATAATAATATGCAATGAAAAAAATCATAAAAAATAACCAATATTTTATCACAAGAATTCAACAATACATTTAAAAAATTTCATTAAATTCATTAAGGTTTAAAATGAACCTTATGACTAAAGTTGATTAGAACTCTTCGAAATGGACTAAAATAATAGTGTCATGGGGGCTGCATGGGTATATAGACAAGTTTTTCTTTTCTCTCTCTCTTTTTTTAATTATATCCTTTAGTCACTTGGGAAAAAGGTTATAAATATTCTTGTTAGTCCCTTTTCTCTTCCTCAATTATCTCTATGTTCACTAAAATTTATGATTTGTTTAGAAATTTTTTTTTTAAATTTTGAACATTCATCAACCTGAATATGATAAGGGAAGAGGTCAGAAATTATGAAATAACCAAAATTAGCATTTAAAAAACATTCTGATCCTAAACCACACATGTGGTCATTCCACCTTAGAATTTGAAGTAAAGAATATGCAGGTTGACAGTGTGAGAAGTTTAGGTACATATGACAATGGTTACCTCAATGTTTGTTATTTTTAGATTCTAAGAGAAGAAAGATCAATAAATCCTTTCCATTTCATGAATTAGCAAAGCATGCAAGTTTACTTTGGCTTTCATTAATCTAGGAAATGTCACTTGCTGCTCACCGAAGAAATACTTGATAGGAACCCGATTATAGGTTCTTATGATGCTCCATCTCTTGATGCACGTTAAGATATTCTAGTCACAGAGGAGCCCAAACTCAGCAAGGAACTATTATGATGGAGGTCCGGGCTGCCATTCACATGACAAAGATTTTGATGAAAACAATGCATATTGGAAAACAGAACATATTTCTTTATTGGAAAAGATAAATATCTAAAGCAATAATATAAGCATAATCATTAATAGATACCTTCTTTAATAAACGTTGATTCTTTGATCAAGTTTTGAATGACTTTCTATTCAGATCCTTCTTGCGTTTCGGATATGAAGTCTCATTCAAAGCTTTAGAAAAAGGCCTTATTAAGATATTGGTCCCTTATTGTATCTCATACATATTCTCAATGATTGGCCGACCGAATAAGTCAATTTCAAAATGGATTTGTGGAGAGTGAATTATCATTGAAAGTAAACCAAATTTTAAATTATGAAAAATTAGAATTTATCAACCGATTTAGTTGATAAAATATAATTTCTATTCATATTAGATTTTTTTATATTAATTTAATTCCTTAATTATCTAGGATTTTATTCATATAAAAGACTTGTAATTCAATATTACTAATATGTACAAAAGAAAAGAAAATAGCTAAGAGAGTTTAGAAAAAAAAACACTTAATAAAAATATATATTTCTCTCAATCTTGTTTTTATTCTTAAATTCTTAACCTTATATTATTGTGTCGATTTTATACCATACCTGTTTTACTTCCAACAATTATGACTCGTGACCGCCTATCTGGTGAGGGTAGCTCCTTTATTGTAGGTAAACAGGAAACCTAACTCTGCAAACCTGCGCAACAGTAGTAAGAACATTAAGTCTATAGCTTTTTCTTATGCTCGACTCTCCATTATTACTCTCCATTATGGGTATAAGGAACATATTTCATATGCTACAACTTCCTATATAACCCTATTGAGAATCTCTCCTTTAAAAAAAAAACATTTATCTCCTTCCTTGAATATTTTAGCACAATAATGTGTATCAGCGGCCTTCTTATACATGACATTGGTTTTCAACAATTTTTACCTCATATCATCCATCATAGCTTGTACATCCATAATCATATTCTCGACAACAATGTTATATTTAACACCTTTCCAAACTAGTATAAGATGAAGTACATGCCTAAGACATTGTAAATACACAATCTCGAATTTTGTGTATTTTATGGTTTAGAAAATGAATAATTTAAGATTTATGAGCGAATAGTATTCATCTCTGTTTGAGTATGAATTGGTAATTATATATCTCTAGTAATGGGTGTTTTGATTGGATCTATTGCAGGTTTACTCAAAAGTGGTGGCTTTTTTTATATTTCTCCCTCCCTTTACGTTCTCCTTCATTGAAGTCTAAAATTAGTCAATAGTTAGGCTGAGTCTTTTGAGAATGATGACATCCCATATCTAAACTTGAATCACGAGAAAAAGAAACCCTCATGTATAACGTTAGGTGAGCTTTGCTTGATGGATCCATAATGATTTGTACATATGGTTTCTAGAAGATTGTGTTTATGGAAGAATTTATAAGGGTACAAAAGTTCAGTGGTATAAACCTATCAGGGGTATCTTAATATTCCCATGCATAGGTTTATTGCTTGGCTTGCAATTCTTAATCGTCTGCGTAGCAAGTCTCTAGGCAAGCTACTATGGGGAGAAATATCAATACAGATTGCTTGTTTTATGGTGCGGCTTGCGAAGACAGAGATCATCCCTTCTTAGTTTTCCAAAGTCTAGAGGAAAAGTATGCATATTTCTGGGATTTTCAAGAATGTTGATAGCTAGAATACTGAATTCTAATGGGTTGTTTTGCATTTACAGAAGAAGAAATTTGGCTCTACTTTACTTAGATTGGCCTGGTGTGCTATTGTTAATGCTATCTGGAAGTAAAGAAACGGTAGATTGCGCAATAATATTCCTCACTCTCATATTGAAGTGGCTGATTAGGTTATCGAAGTGGTCAGATACAGATTATGTAGTTCTGTTTTCTTCAAAGAGTTATCTCTCAGTTTCATTATCATGAAATTTGTCAAAATTGGTGTTTTTATATATGTTCTTAGATTTCTAATTATATATTTGAAGTGTAACTGCGTTGTAATAGGGCTGACATCCTATTTAATTTCTTTAGATAAATGAAATCTTATAATTTATAAAAAGAAAAAATAAGGAAATTTCTCCGAATAAAAATATCATCAATTAAAACCTGAGATTTCCACTAGAAAGCTTCGCCATCAAATCATGTAAGAGTAAATAGTGTGGAATTATGTGCTCCCCTCTCCCTTTTCTATATACTAGGGGATGAAACCTCTTCTCGATTCCTGGAAGCAGCTCCTGATCAGCTATGCCGTCTTGGTATAATTAATTAGGCTTGGATTTATGAACCAAACTCCATTGAAATCCAATTTAACGTATTGGGCTTAAATTTGAAATTTCAAGAGCAAGACTCATTGGGCTGGACCTAACAAAGTAAAAGTTTAGGGTAGAGTTCATCGTGGTCCCTCTATTTTCCCTAATGCACCACTTGAACTCCTTATGTTTAAAGTTCTTAATTTTAACCCTCTAGGTTTCAATTTCTCTTCATCTGCATGTATTACAAAAATTGCCACCAAAAACTAAGGAAAGCTTTCTATTTCTCTCACTTCTAACCCTTTCGTTTTAAATTCCCATGTATCAAGCTAGACCCATCAAAACAAATATAAGGAAGCGGCCAACATTTCTAGGACATGCATGCACAACATTATCATTGAAAGAAGCTTTCAAAGATTATATGTAGAATGAAATATTGGAGTAACTATAGGGCTCAAAGTATACCCAAAATTAAGTTAATTGACGCCACACGAACTTCAAATTACATTTCCAATTGGGTTAAAAGTACTCATGCAATATCTCCCCCTTTTTTCATCCTAAAATTATGCTAGCTACCTTCCATATAGTTTTATTGTTTTTTATTCATAATGAGATTATATCAATAGAACTATCTCAATTTAATAACTTAAACTGTTAGATAAGGTTTCGATATATGATTTATATTATCATTTAACACACTCATTCAAATGAAAGTCTTTTAAGCTTGAAACTTGTACAGACCCATATTACTTTGTACTTAATTTTTTTCAAATAAAATGAGGGTGGTGATATTCGAACTCATGACCGTTTGATCAATAAAGCTTTGATATCATGTCAAAGAATCAATTCAACCTAAAAGTTTAAGCTATTAGATAAGATCCCAGGATATGATTTATATAATTTTCTAACATACCCTCTCGAGTAAAAGCTTTTTTAACTTGAAACTTACACACGTCCATATCACCTAATAACTTAAGATTTCAGATGAAAATCATTTGGGATTGAAACTACACAGATTCATATTACTTTTACTCACACTATATTTACTTAATTTTTATAAAATAAAATAAAAATAGTAAAATTTAAACTCATAACCATTTTAGATAAAACTCTAAAATATAATTTATATTATTTTCTATCAAACAAATCCTAAATTTATTCGGTGTTTTCATATGCTAATTGAGTTGCTGTTCATTGACCACTTGCTGTATTATTGATTGGTCCAATGGCTCAACAACTGCAATCTTATAGTCTAAGTCAATTAATAATTCTGATGCAAAAGAAAGGCAGAATGAAAAAAGTTTATCCATTGCATTTCTTTAACCCTTTTGAACAGGTTTTTTTTTTTTTTAGCTTACAATAATTGGCCTAAACGTTTAAAATGACCAGCATCTCCTCAAACAACAACTCTTTTGGATTGGATTTGAACTCCTTAAAGAACAGCCAAACCAAATTATTATGCAATCAGTATGCCCTAATCTTCCAAGAAAAAAGATTTCTCATCACACAGAGGAAAGAAGACAACCCTATCAACAACCTTCCCGCTTGGTCTCCAATCTATGATTAAAATCCTCCAATTTGCAAGTTTTTTAGCAATAAAGTCACTCTCTCATCACCATAGAAAACTCCCCTACAGATGCTTACGGTACCAGCAAAATCACATAATTGTTTTTTTTTTTTTTAAATCAATTAGACATAAAATATGAGTTGATTCTCTTTTAATAAGACAATTAGGTAGCCATCGTAGCCTCCTCTTTCGTTTTCTACTAGTCTACGTTGTTTGTCACTCATATTTTAGCGATGGATCTGAAAGCAGTGAGGCACAGTGACATCACTAGCCTTGTCTACTTTAAATGACACTTGCTTGTTTTCCTCTATTTTCCCTCGCTAGTAAAATCATTGATTAATTGCATGACGTATGTGATGAACAGCCTAAAATATGGCTAAGCCCCCATTAAAGAGACAGGAAGACTCGACATGATCGATCCACGTGGAAGCTTATTATACAATTAGAGAGTACTGTTGGACTCCAAGAAGCTGTATCCATGTACAGGGGGAGTGATATCCGACACCATACATTCCCACTAATTCATTGTTTTTTCCAAAATAACAACGGGAGAAACAAGAAAAAGATAATTAAATATTAATTTGGGTATTTTGTTTATTTTATAAAAATTAAATGAGTGAAAGTGTGGTTAATTATAATTGTAGAGTCACCAACCCTTCTACAACAATTTTCTTTATTTCAACAATCTCTTTTTTCTTTTTCTTTTTTTATTCTATCTCCAACTTGCTCTCGGCCTCTCCATTTCTTTTTTTCTCATGCATGTATCTTGTTTAATTTTAAAAAAATTCTTAGTAATTAAATTGAAACTATTCATTTACAATAATCCTCCTCTATTTCAACAATCTCTCTCTCTCTCTCTCTCCGGCCATGATGAAAAATCAAGGTGAGATAGATTGAACAAGAAGTTCGCCTTCAAAATCACTATACATCAACAAATACGAGCCCAAATGCTTGAAAAACTATAAGGAAAGAAAAACCAGTCATATGTATATTTTACTTCCTGAATTTGAAATATTTTGTCTTAAAAAGAGAGAGTATGCAGGAGTAGTGCTTTCACTATCATGTTCTATTGCAAATTAAAACTCCATAGGAAAGTGGTTTTGGCTTATGTTTTACCAATACATGCTTAGTAACATTGGCATATACAAAATTAAACCATTTACAGATCTCAATATGCTTTGCTTATTATTTATTAAGAAGACACCCGAAGTTTTAAGTTGGACGGCAAGTTAATCCCGTAAAGTCAGTGAGAAACATATATATATTATTTTATTTTATTTTGAAATGGAATTCATTCTTACAAGGAAAGGATATGTGTTGTGTGTTGGATTGTTAATTCAAAGGGAAAAGAAATTGTGCAGTCAGCTTCCCATGTCACTCTTTGTACTGTTGGAATATGAGACACTCCAAATAGTAAAGGAATTAGTAAATTGTTAGCATAATAAATAATAAAGGAACAAAATATTGTTCCTCATGAACAATATATATAGTGTTGTAGTTCAATCTCGTAAGAATTTTCCTTCGAAACGATGAAACCCCACAGCTATGGAGTGATCTGTTATCTAAAATAATAAAAGAAATTACGCAAATAAAAAGAGAGAATTATTTGTTTATCCGTCACTGACAAGAAGTAAGACAAAGCAGTGCAAGTTCCCAAATATGTCTGCTTTCAGATGTTCCGACTGCCATAGGGTGTTCGCCTGATCTGCTGGTTTTTCCACAACACTGGTGTGTGTCTAGGAATTAATTCCTTTTGAGCTGGCCAATACAAGGCAACCAAGCAGCAGCTGCATTTCTTAGAGTTCTTTATAAATTCTCTCAAAACACAAACTTATTTATGAACAAATAAGACAGTGACTGATAAGAGAGGCGCATGGAAGCCAAGACAGGCACAGGCAGAGCATGCGCGATCAAGAGAGGCGCATGGAAGCCATGCACTATCTCTTAAGATGCATAGGCGAGACCTGCGCCACCTTAAAATTGCATTGACAGGGGTATTTTTTCAACTTGTAAGGAAAAAAAAAAACAAACTTAATATATAATTTACAATTCACATAACCAATTTAACACAAATATATGTAATACAATTTTATTTCAACTCGATTCATAATTAAACAAACTCATTTTATATATCGACAAAATCAATTCTCCATTCAATTATTAATTAACATAAAATATAAAATCATATCATGTATTCATTTCACATGATAAAATACTACGAATTTTTTTTTTTAGTTTAACGTAGGTGTCCGGGCCAGCTTACGTGTACTTCAACTAATCCCACAAGACCTGAAGTTAACGACCATGTAAGCCTCTAGTGACCATTATATGAGTAACCACAGAACTCGAATCTAAAACCACAGAGGGAGTAAACCTTTTAGTCCCAAGTTCTTACCACTGGATCACTACCTAGATGATTAAAATACTACTAATTTGATTATATGACATAATAGGTAATTTCAATTTATATTTACATATTCGTTACCTAAAGTTAAAGACTAAAATAAACAAGAAAAACAATTACTCTTGTCAAGTATGTGAAATCCTGAAATGAACATAGATTGTTATAAATACACATTATATATAATTACAAATATTAAAGATTAAATAATACCTCTAAAATTATACTCTTAAACTTTATTTTAAATATAATACAATTTTTCTTATAACAATAAACTTATTTAGATATTGTTATCCACAAGAGTAACATGCAAACATGGTCAACCACAAGGTATCAATAATCTCGACTATCCATAAAAGGATGCTAATATACTATTTATGACATTTTTAGTTGCCATTTTATATCTTTTTATTTCAATAATCAACATACAAATATAATTTGCAATTACAAGATTTTATAACACTATAAAAATAGTAACGTGTCGTGTAACTTTTTAAGAACTATAAACGCTTAGCTACTCCTAACTACTGCCTACCAAGGCCAATGCTAGCATAACTAAGGAATTCATTATAAGAATATTGTTTCGATTCTTATTCCATTTATAATTTTAGCTCAATTAAAGAAAATTCACACCGTTATGCACATTTTCAGAAGTTCAAACTTTGCACCTATTCTTGCACATATTCATCCATTTCCATGCAATATATAATCCTAACTTATACAAGTAAACCAACAAACAACCCATTACTTTCCCGCATCTAGAACCTCCCAACAATGTAGTGTCTTCCACTTTTGGCCATTACTGCCTCGTTTTTCTTCTTGCATAAGACCACCAAAATGACTTCATTAATTTACAGAGCTGTTTATTTTTTAACTTCCTTTTGCACCCCAGTCTTACCCTACAACAACTTATGTTCATTCCACCTTCATTTCCAAAATATGGTGCCTAAACAACCCTATTTCATAAACATAACCCATTGGTAAAATAACCATGCTTCTGTACCATTGAAAAGGGTGCTTCTCACACCCCCACATGGTACCAAAACAAACTTTAATTTTGACTTGATAATATGTTATTGACTTGACTCCTCTTCCTCTCTATAAAATGAATTATATGTCTAACTATTATTCACACCACTTTTCTTATAACCTCTATATTCCCTTTCTTAACGTGTATCTTGATTGCACATGTAAAACCTGGGCATGTTATTGGTTGCACATGTGTAACCGGTGTGTTTTATTGATAGCGTATGTCCTACGTATAAGTTTGTAATTGTATTATTTTAGGAGAATTGTTTCAACAAACTATGTTATTTTCACAAATAAGTTTTCAATTGTGCTATTTTAGGAGAATTGTTTTCTACTATGCTAATTTATATATATAAAAAAGAAGAAGCTACATTTCTTAATGGAATATGTAGTCCTCGTAAACCTCATAAAATAGTATACAACACACGAAAATCTCAAAACATGCTTTGAAACCATCAGTACTAGCTAGTACTGGCTTGATTTAAATCGACAAGAACTCCAAGTGCTTAATGTCCTGGTTTCGTAGATTGTTAACAGAATATGTGGTGCTAAAACATATGAAAAACGGAAAACATAATTAGAAACACCAATTGCTTCTCGT
>Ga0325403_1003682_pt1 | contig 14046 bp, 9 predicted proteins | sample PopdelMetagenome_19_FD_205665 | JGI IMG/M metagenome (GOLD analysis project Ga0325403, IMG submission 205665) | Populus deltoides microbial communities from Bellville, Georgia, United States - Xylem-PdKOR-R4 | ecosystem: Host-associated > Plants > Phyllosphere > Stem > Wood/Secondary xylem...
TAGATTTTATAGTTATTATAAAACTAGATAACGACTCCTCTTGTTTTTAATTTTACCCTAAATTTATCATGATGACCCTTGCAACAAAATAACAACTTAACTAAGGAATTACTTAGCAAGGGGCTTGACTTTGTTTATTTGTATAAAAAACCAACATGTCTTGCTGTTATGTTTTGATTGTCTATTTTTCATACTTTTTATGATTTAATATTTGTCTATTCATGTGTTATTATTTCCTTGCATTTTATTTTATACATCATGTTTATCATGTATGTATGGATTGAATATGGAGTTATGCTTGTACGCCCACTATACATCATTTTCATTTGCATCATTTTAAGGTAGTAACGAGGAATAAGTGATGCTCCAACCTTGACTCTCATTGAAAATCTACTTAGTTGTGATTTATAATTAATGTGGCATTGTCTTCGTATATATTTTTTATACCTTATAGGCGTCAGGTTGACCTTTTAAGGTTTGTCTGAGTAGTGAGGGACTTATTTGAGGTCATAGGTTAACCAAATTGCCCACATTTAATGACTAAAAACTTTTCTTAAGATGTCTCCTTATAATATCACTAGACAAGCCTATTGTGCATGAAACTTCATGAGAGAGGTGACAAGGCAATCGAGATAAAAATATACTTAACATCATATTTCCAATTAATTTGATAAAGTCTTGGCAAAAGCAAGTGAAAATATAATGATTATCCAATATTGAAAAGTGTTTTAGGCATGGCTTGCTAATGAATTATTTCTCCATTCTCAAATAAATCTAAATCTAAATCTTGAAGTTTTCTTCTAAAAATGTATGGCTTAATGAGCTATTTCTATAATTTTGGATGAATAGAAGTTTGAAACTACCTTTCTATAATGTATTGATCAAACGTTAAAATATTTTTCACATCTTAAATGAATCTTAAATGAATGAAACTATAATTTTATTGTTAAATTGGATGGATTAATAGTTTAACGAAGTGATACATCATAATGAACTATTTTATATTCCTCATTTTGAATAAGTAAAGCTTATTGGATTCTCCTTTTAAAAATGTATGGCTTAATGAGTTATATCTAGATTTTTAAATGAAGAGAAGTTTCAAACTACCTTTCCACAATGTATAAACTATATGCTAAGATATTTTCCATATTTTAAATGAATGAAATTGTTACATTTTATTCTCAAATTGGATGGTTTAATCGTTCAATGATGGAGAATATTGTGATACATCATGGTGTCATTGCGTAGGCTGAACCAATATTGGTAAATCAAAATACATTAGAAAAACTTTCCTTGAACTCCCAAACTAGGTTATAATAAAATCAGATGAAATCCTTCTCTTTAAGAAATATGAAAAGGTGCCCTGATCCTTCAGGTACTAATTTTGTTATGGCACTAAAGTGATTGTTAAACTCTGTCATAGTGTTAGAAGATTCAACAACTCTTGTCACTTGTCATAAAGAGCTTCTCCATATCCAACCAATCTTTTTGTTAATTTTTTTATGAATATCCATCCGTTTTTATGTTGTCGCTGTCATGGTATGTCACAACATCAAATGAGGAATCTGCCTCTTAGATCGAAGGAGGTTTTGGATGTGTTGGGATAAAGCATAAAATTATAATTTGAAAGATTAAGAAGTTATCATTCAGTATTATGTTGAAAACGTAATAGTTTACAAGAGTCTGGGTAAGGGGACTAATTGTGTATGGAGAAGACATATCATCCCCAGAACTTGCCTATAATAAACTGTTTTGATTGATTGTTTTTTTCTAGGTTCGGTTTCTTTTCGTTAGTCTATCTAAAACCTAATCATTCTAAAGTTCAAATCTTAATGGTACATTTATTTCTATTTTATATCTTTAATACTTGAAGATATACTTTATAGTGTAATTTTATATCCTCAAATATTAAAGTCTATAATTAATCCTAACATTTTATTTTTGTCAATTAATTTAATTTAATATTGGACATATACATTACGTTGTAAAATTCATACCCCACATATTAATTAAACAAATTATTTTTTGTGATGTTTTTGGAAATTTAGTCAAATCGTAATGGATAATCATAAAGTGGTTATGATATTTATTGAATTGTTTTTTTTTTAAGTATGATAAAAATACAATTTTTTTCTAATTTTGTTTTTTATAAAATATGCATGAAAGTTTTTTGAGTTTGGCCGTATACAAACAAATTAAAGCATATTTTTGTATTTTTTAGATATGCAATTTTTTTAATTTTCTAAAATTTTAAAGAAGATCAGGTATATTTAATACAAAGTAAGTATCTTATATTAAATTTATAGCCTAAATATTAAATGAAAAGGTTGGAAAAAAGACGAGGGACTCATAAATAATAAATAGTCTTTGAATCTTTTTAGAATTTTGAGAAATAATTTGAAGTATGTTTGGAAAAAATATATAAAAAAAGAAAATAAATATTATTGGAAAATTAGTAAGGTTTGTTTACCAAACACGTTCTTAAAAAATGTCTTAAGACCATGTTTGCCAAACAAGCCTCAAGGACAAAATATTGCATTTTTTTTTTATATAAAAATTGAACAAACCGAACATGGTCTTAAACTAATGGACTCAGCCCAACCACATGGGCTGAGCTTCCTGATCCAAAGCCCAAGCATAAAAACACAAGCTAGAAACAATATCAAAAAATTAAAAATCAAACAAGGTTTATTTTTGCATGAATCTCATCAAGAACTGTGAAAAACATTTGAACAACAATTTAAAAGACAAAATAAAGGGGATGAGATGTTCTTATTGAACTTCACCCCCTTATCAAAGTTGGAAACATACCTTATCCATCAATAATGCCTCTTAACTAGGAATTTCTAAACCAACTTTGGATTTGTAATGGTGGCTTACTATAGGTTTTTTCTTGTTTTTCTTGGTTGCTTAATGGTTTGGCTAAGGATTTTCGGGTTTAGTAGTGTGAGGGTATGTGTTTTCTAGGTTTATCCTCCTTTACATGGTCATTAATATGGATTTTTAAAGGGCAATGAGGATCATCCAAAGACCATGAGCTGGATAATTTTCCCTCTTTGATATTGAAGAATGAATCTTAACCATTTATCGAGGCTAAGGATCAACCTTTACAGTGCTTGAGAGTTAAAAAAGGAATACAATAGCTGGTTTTTGTTATTTCTTGGTAGGAATGGTTGGTTGAGATGTAGCTTTTGTTCTTTTGTTACAGCACCTTCAGGGTTGCAAATGAGCCTTTATTTTGTTTGAGTAGGAGTACAAAAGGTAGAGTAGGATGGTATGCTTATTGTCTTGTTTGGGGGAAGAGATGAGGGAGAAATGAACACTACAAGGTGGCAGCAGAAACTAGGCTTTTTTATGACTTTTTAGGGAAGAAGATCAATAGTGGTCAGACGACAAGTTTTCCAGCCTTTTTTTTTTGGATTAAACAAAACAACATTGTTTTGAACCAAAATAAACTGTTTTGGTCAAAATACACTGTTTTATTTAAAAAAAACGACGTTGTTTTGATAAACCTAGGTTAATTAGGTTTTTAATTTTTCTTTTTAATTTCATCTCTCAATCTTTTTAATTTATTTAATTAAACCCTTAATAGATCTTGATTTTAGGAATCAATTCAATTTTACCCTTGTGAAATTTTAAAAAAGCCCTTTGATTTTAGCGTGTTTTTCAATGTGATCCCTCATCTTGGATATTTTCAATTTCATCCTTAATTAGCCCTTAAGACTTCTAATTCTTTCAATTTGACCTTGTTTTATTCAATTGTATTTTCTATATTTCTGCACCTTTTACATCTTGATCTTGTGTTTTGAATTTGTCCATTAATTGACCCTAAAACTTTTAGTTTCTTATAATTTCACCCATGATTTCATTCGATTGAGTTTGTAAAAATTAAATTTGATCCTCTATAATTCCAATCTTCTCAATTAAGTTCAAATTAGGCTTTCAAATTTAATTTTTCACCAATTAAGTCCTTAATAAAATTAATTTGACTCATTAAAAGTCTAATGAAATCCTTGTACTTAATTGTTTCTTTTAATTTTAGACCACAGTAATTATTAAACTTAATTAAATCTTTAATTAGGCCCATAATTAAATCAAATCAACCTATTAATAGTCTAATTAAGTCCTCATACTTAATTTTTATGCAAATTCGTTTGACATTCACTTGAGTTAACCTTGAATTTGCATTGTCCTTCATGTTTGTGCAATTGAGTTCTAATTTTGTCAAAGATCCATTTTGGTTCTTGTATTTTATTCAACCTATTTTTGTTAACCATGCCACTTGTCTTCTTCTTCTTCTTTTGTTTTATTTTATTTTTAAAAGAAAAAGACAATTTCATGGGAATCTAAAATTAGGTTATAATAATTGCCCCTTCTTTACAATGCTTACGATAAAAAGTCTCGTAAGAGACTTTAGATAGTAAGCTTGTAAAGAAAAAAAGAAAAAAATGATGTGGATATACCAAATCAAAAAGTAGTTAATCCTTCTCAAAGTGATGATACATTCAAAGATATCTCTGAGGATAACATATCTAACACAAATGTCAGAAACAAAGGCTTAAAAGCGCACTCATAAAAAAAGTATCAAGAGCACTATTTAAAAGAGATAGGGCTAAACAATGCACTATTAAGAAGGCGGGGGCTTAAGAGTGTACTTAAAAGAAAATAGTGTGAAAAACACTAGGTAAAAGAGATTAGGCTAAACAACACACTACTTGAAAGGTGATGACTTAAAAGCGTACTAAGAAAAAAAATAATGTCAAAATCATTATTTAAAAGAGATAGAGGTAAACATCACACTACCTGGAAGACAAGGGCACAAAAACAAACTTAAAAGAAAATAGTGCCTAAAGCATTATCTAAAATAGATAGGGCTAAACAATATGTTATTTAGAGGTTGAGGGCTCAAAAGCGCACTTAAAATAAAATAGTGCCAAGAGGACTATGTAAAAAAGAAAAAGCTAAACAACATCCTATCCGGATGGTGAGGGCTCAAAGGTGCACTCGAAGAAAATAATGACAAAAGCACTATGTAAAAACATTTAAATTTTGAGTTCATTTGGAGTTTGTTTGCTATAGAAACTAAAATTGGGATTGGAACTTGTTGTAACGGATCTAATTCGCATCGGTAATCCAAACTTGTTTTGATTTTGTTATTTTCAATTATAATAGTATAATAACATCATAATTAATGTATTTAAGTTTCATTTAAATCTTTTCATTTGTTTTCTTTCGTGTCTTTAAAAACATCCATTTTTTTCATACAAATTCATTTGTTACTCATGAAATTGTAATTGTAGTTTCATCTTTGTTTGTTTTCATATTTTTTCTTACTTCTTAAGTCATATACACATAATTAGATATATTGCTAAGACTGTTTTATTTGGTGTTGATTCTAGTTCCGCAAGAGCCAAAAAAAGGTGGAACAAGAGGAAAAATGCGTAGCGAGCATATTTGAGTGAAAAACCTATATTTTAATGAAACATGAAAGGAGTGTAAACATGTGATGGAGTGAGTGAGAAATATATATTTCTTATCGACTAACCAATTTTTAGATTCAAAGATATTTTAGGGAAACAACAACTTGGAACTACAGAGAGGAGACCATGAAATTGTAACTCAGTTACGCATTATGAATCAGTAGATTGATCGGATGACCAAAGAATTTGAAAATAGATTGGATAGGTTAAAGAGGTAACATGATAATGATTTGGTGGGGTTAAAAATATGAGTGATACACCCAAGAAGGTACTGAATGATAAATTATACTTCAAGTCCATTTTCGTTGATCATACTTAAAAAGGTCACAGAAAAAAATATCTATATGATATATATTTTGAATATAAAGTCATATCAATCATCTTCAATATCTTTCAACCCTTGAGGAATAAGACTCGTTTGAGGATCATACCGTTCCTAAATTATTCTTAAATAAAGAAAACAATTAATATGCCCAAATGAAGATAAGAAAAACAAAATATTTTTATATATATAAAAATTACGATGTCTCAACTATCAAATAACATAACCCGTTGAAGGATCATATCATCTGCAGATTGATTTTTTTATAAAAAAAGTAAATTTTTTTTTAAAAAATTTATATGAAAATAACAAGGTCTCAACTTCTAGAGGACAAGACCCATTTCATGATTGTATGTCCGTTTTCTTCTATTTGGTCATCATTTGAGAAGTAGATATTTCTTTCACCTTAGCCATCGTTAAAAATAATGTTTTAGCACCTTAAAGTAAATGAATATATCAAATGTCATTTAATATGTTTCTTATTTTGCAGTAATGTATCTCAAAATTGAAATAAATGCTAGATTATTATTATATAAGAAATACTTTTATTGAAACAATAACAAAAAAAGAGAAAAAAATTATAGATAGATACTATAAGCATGCCTCAATATTGGTTGGATATTATAAAATGCATTAAATAAAGATATTAGCTAAATGACATAATAATAGTTTTAATTAGTATGCATTGTTTAAATTTTCATTATTTATAAGATGTGTTAAATGAAGATATTAACTAAATGATGTATAAGTGGTTTTAATTAGTATGCATTGTTTAAATTTTCATTATTTCTTTAAGTGTATGCATTTTCTATTTATTATTTTTAATTTATAGTGTAATAAAATAATTAATTTTCAAAAATACCATTAAATAATTAGAAAATTCATTAACATAATTTGAAAACATTCAACAACATGAAATAACATATACTTGAATATTCAGCTCATATATAATTTGAATAATAAAAAAATAATAAAATATTCATGACTCTCTATTTTAGAAAACATGTATGTGATCAAATTTTTTAAAGAAAAAGTTAAAATGACTATTTTAGCTATTTTAGCTAAAATTTACCTACGAAATAAGAAGCATAAATGTAGAAACTCTAAGTTGCTTGTATGATTTTAAATTAATTTCAAACATAAGATAAAACAACATCAAAATTATAAAAGCAAGTTTCAATAACTTGAAAAAAAAATAGAAATACTAATTAAAGATCAGAGTGGGAAGTTAATTTTGTCTATAAAAAGTAAAATATAAATGCAAATATAAATATTTTACCTTGATCGTCTTTTTTTATTTTACATATTTTCTTTTATTTATCTTGAGGATTTACTATGATTGTTAAGTATACATATTTTTATTCGTATAAATGCATAATGCAAATACAACTTATCCATCTTAAATTTAACTCAGAAAAATTAAAAACAAATTATAGTAATCTCTTAAAGATATTATGAAATTATAAAAATTCTAAAAAAGACTTATTATTACTTAAAAATAGTTAAACTAAACAATTTGAAAATAAGAGAGATGATATTAAATAAAAATCTAATTAAAAAAATAAAATAAAAAGAAGGCAAAGGGTTGGTGGGCTTAAAGACCTATGCCTGCATGTTTGGTTTAAAAAGTATAAGTCCAAGTTCGCTTGGTCTTGGAAAGTTAGTCCCATGTAAATGTTTTTATTTTATGTCCGGCCAATGCCATAATGAAACTTTCAAAGTTATTTTTTTTAGTTTTTATTTTTTCTTGTTAATCCGCTAAAGTTGGAAGTCCTCACTCTTTATATGCATTTTTTTTGTTTTAACAACATTTTTTTTAATAAAACCTCAAGACAATTAAAATAAAATATTTACAAGAATTCTAATTATTTAAATTTAAGAAGGGGAAAATTATTGGTTAAGGTAAAACTCTCATTTCCTTATTATTATTATTTTTAATAAAAAATGTCTTCTTCATTAGTAACAAGGTTTTTTTAGCAATAAAAACTTATTATAATTTAAATAGCAAGTCTCCAAAAAAATAAAAATAAAATGAGTTCATAAAAACTATATAAAAAATAAAAATTAAATATTGTTGATTATTAACTTCCTTGTCTTGTGGCGTGCAGCAACTTTCAAGCTTTTAGAGGATATATAACATCTACTTGTTGCATATTAGGCTCGTATAAAATTATTAAAAAAACATTATTGAAAATATAACCATTAAAACTTGTAATTTTATTCAAAAAATATAACATACTAAAATGATTTTTTAAATAACTTTTTTATTTAATAATTTTAATAGGTATTTATTTTAAATAAAAAAAAAGGAGCTTTCCAAGGCCAAAAGGCTTGGCCAACTTGTTCGGCCTTAAAAGAAGAAAGTCCAGGTGTGCTTGGGCTAGACCAATCCTCCACACCTAGCAGCTATTTCTAGTTAAGTTAGCATATGACGCATCCTCCCTTCATTTAACAAAAAACGTTGCAGCAAACATTGTATCATTTGCTATTATATTCTTTTAATACACTCCAATGGGTGGAAAATTGAGTTTTTTTTTTACTTGTAAGACTCAATTTATAGTCTTGTAAAGATATTAATAAACTCATTCACTCAAAACACCTTCTAAATCATTCTAAAATAAAAACAAATCTATCAAAATAAAATAAAAACACTTTCCAGGGCTCGAATATATTTTTGTCTAGAATATTTAAAAGACAACACCACATTTATTGAACTGACACCAAGATTAACTTTTATTATGGTTAAATTGGGGCTGATTAAATACTTTATCTCTTCTCTTTTAATATCTAGAAACTAAAATGTGAAGAAAATGAAGTTTAGAGTCAAAATTTAAAAACCTAAAAAACAAAGGATCAAATTTGAGTACACTAAAACTTCAAATATTAAAACTAAAAGGGATTTTTTATGTTTATTTTGGTGCTCATTGTTTTAATTTTTTAACCATAACATAAAATTCTATTTTGTAAAATCAAATTTTAATTAATTTCCAAAACATAAAACTTGCCAATATAACATTGGTGGATGTAATTAAAAAGAAATAAAGTTCAATGACCATGTATTATGTAATTTTTTCAATGACAAAAAACAATAAAAAAAGAGTGCATAATGGATTCTATTGTGAATACCCAATTTCTTCACTTATAATAGATAACATAATATAATGTTAGTCATTACTAGAAAAAAAAACCCGAATCTCTTAAAATTTGAGATGATTTTATTTTTTCAATACAATTTGGGATAATCAATAGTGCATGTTAAACTTTTTTTACTTGTAATTAACAAATAAACTAAAATTAGTGGGTATTAATATTGATAACAAATAGGCTCTTTCACATTTCATTGTTTATATCACTTTTCATAACTAGTTTTTCATCATTGGTTCATGAAATTTTTTCTTCCTTATAGTTTTGTTATACCATTTAGATTTTTTTCAATTACACCCTTCTAAGTTTTATTCCCATTATTTTAGGTTTAATACCTATTTCTATTTACATTCCCTTGCATGTTTGGTATGTCTTAGAGTATTTTAACATTAAGTTAAAGATCTAGTTTGCAAAATACAAAGTAAATTTCATGTTAAAACAAATTTAAAAGAAAAAAAAAGACTGAATTAAGATAAAGCTTCAATCTCATGAAAGGAAATTGTGATTGCACTAGTAGCGAGAGAGATTTTCTTCTGTTGCAAACTTCATTTTTCTTAGGCGCATGTCTCACCAACATAAAATAAGGGTTTCACTCGTTATAGAACTTGACTAAACATCTCACGACATGAGCTGACAACATCCATGCATCACTTGTATGAAGTAAGTATCATCTTGTTAAAGAAAGAAGTGAGAAAGTTGCTAGAAAACAACGATAAGAGAGAAAGTGTTCTACCATCACTTTTTAGCCACTAAAATGGTTGTACTTAAAGTCAATTGGTTCGTCTTAGAGAGGAGAATTTAATGGAGTTAGTTTCTCTCCTTAAACATGCCAATACAAGTGATCAGGACTTGATAATTATTTTTTATTTGGCTTGATTTTGGATTTTCTAAAGTAATAAAGGGTCTTTTAGGCTTCAAAATCATTTTATTTAAGTTTCTATGATGGTTTTAGGTAGAAACAACTTTGAAAATAAGCTTTAGGAGTCCTAATACTCGGACCTCAATTTTCTAGTTATTGAAGGTGATAAAAAAAATATATAAACATGGACAACACATCATTCACCATTTCAAACAACATTTTGTCCATTGAAAAAACATAGCGCATCGTTCACTCTTAAACAAAAAATAGGCTAGACATGTAGTTTCAATCCATTCATGCCTGACCTTTTCCTTATAGGTCTGGCATGAATGGGTATGGCTTGCTAAGTCTAGAAGCGCCCAACCTCCTTTTTTTTCTTTTTTTTTTTAATTTTTTTTCTTTTTTTCGATTTAATTCTTATTAGTATCCGCTCTTTTTTTTTTTAAAAAATAACAGTTGATATTTTTAATTGTTTCTATGATTTTATAATACTTCAAATAAATTATTTTATTTAATCTTTAAACTTTTTTCATCTCAAATTTTAGATAGATAGGTTGTATTTTGATTTTTCATTTATAAAAACAAAATTCATAAATACCTAGTGAGTAAGATTAACACTGAAGATAAATAAAAAAACATATAAAACAAAATTAATAACCAAGATAAAAAATTTATAGATGTGTCTATCTTTTGCTTTTTATAGAGTTTTTTTTTAATAATTAGTGATAATTACTTTTATTTATCTTATCAGTTCTTATATTTTTTTAATCCATATTAAAACAGACATTATCTTTAAGATTTTTATATTAAAAGATTTTACAATACTAGAAAAAAAAATTATAAGGTCGTCCCCTTTTTTTTTAATTAAAGGATGTACTAGCTAGTATAAATATAATATAACATAAGAAATTATTAGAAAAAAGACTTGCAAATCAATTATGATAAAAGATTCAAATTTTCAGATAATTTTACTTTTCTAATGCAATAAGAATTTTAGACGCTTGAAATTTATAAGTTACTTATAAAATTGAATTGAATTTGAAAGCCTTTTAGATTATTAAAGTTCACAAGCATTGTCATTATTAGAAACATTTACTTTTAAAGGATTTAATAGTTGAAAGAAAGTTAATGATGAGAACATAGTGCTTTTTTGACTTATATGAAAAAATATCCAAATTCAGCTCATAAATTTACCATAGGATACCTGGAGAATTTAAAAAGTCAATCATGTCATATTTAGAAAGTGGTTGACAGATAAACTTCTCAAGAAATTTTAAATAATTGATTGTCTATTAAAGCCTTCATAAATATTGTCTATTAGCTCACATTTCAAGCATGTACTTTTAGAGGACATGATAAATGACTAGAATAAAAAAATCACGGTAATTTTCTTGAAATGATGAAACATTTAGCATCATATAATGAACAAGTAGGTGCTTTTGTTTTGGGTAATACTCTACCAAATGCTAAGTACACTTCACACCAAATTCAAAAATTTTTTTTACATGTCTTTGCTAAAAATATCTAGTCTTCAATTTGTCATGAGATTCGTGATGTAAAATTTTGTTTTATTATTGATGAAGCTAGGGATGAATTTAGAATAAAGCAAATGACCCTTATTATTAGGTTTGTTGATAAATATGGATTTATACGAGAATTTTTTTGATATAGTGCATGTCAAAGATACAACTACTTTAGCTTTTATGGAAGAGATTTTATTTATTTTAACTCTTAAGGAAGAGATATCAAAGGTCAAGGGTATGATGGTGCCATTATTATGTATGGAGAGTAAAATGGTGTGCAATCTTTTCATTAAAGATTGCTCTTATGTATATTATGTATTGTTTCGCCCATTAATTGCAACTAGCTCTTATTATTGTAGCTACCATTGATCAGCAATTATAAAAGCTAAATGATAGATTCAGTAAGCAGGTGACTGAGCTTTTTATGTTGAGCGCAACTTTAGATCCTGAAAATGCTTATAAATCATTAAGTGTTGAAGATATATGCAAGCTTGTTGATAAGTTCTATCCTGAAGATTTTTCTAACCAAGAAAAAATTCAGTTGAGACTCCAGTTGCAACATTATGAGCTTGACATACCCAATCATCTAGAGTTTAAGAATTTATCATCGATTGTAAACTCATGCCAAGGATTAGTAGAAACTGGAAAATCAACAATTTATCCACTAATCAACAGATGATTCGGTTTATTTTGACTCTTTTAATTTCAACAACAATTATTGAACGAGTTTTTTCAGATGAAGATTGTTAAAACAAGACTTCACAATTAGATGGAAAATAATTTTTTGCAGATTATTTGATTGTTTATATAGAAAAAGATGTTGCTGAAAGATTTTCAATAGATATGATAATCGATGATTTCTATTCCATGAAAGAACGACGAGTACAATTAAAATAAATATGTAAGAATCTTTCTTTAGTATTTTTATTGTTATTTTTTTAGTTCAAAAAATTTACAAACATAAATAATGTTTCATTTTAGCCGACGTTTCTTATAAACTTTGTATATTTATATTTGATAGATATGAAGACCAGTAAAATTAAAATGATAGATACATTATAAAGATCATTCATTCTATATTTGTAGTAAGCTTTTACATTACTTATTTTGTTTGTAATAAACTTTATATCGTTTTACATTTTTCTTTGCACAAAACTAGATAATGCATTCTTTTTGTGCATGCAACTCGTATATGATAAATTAAAAAAATTATTATATTAGTTTTGGCTCCCCCAAAAACAAAAATCTTAGCTCCACACCCAATAGTACAATGGCTATCCTCTTTATAAATGTGGAAAATATCAACATTTTAGTCACGAGTGATGAGATAAAAATCTCTTTAAAAAAGAGGATTTGGTCGATGAATCCTAGTGGGAATAACCAACATGTACAGATGAATCCATTTCTAACTCCATAAAATCTGAATCCCTGCTATCATGCCTAATGTAATCCCAACATAATAGCCCACGTCTGTTCTTTTAATATTTGTATAGTGGATCATAAGATTTATTATGTTATTTTAAATATTTAACGGATGCATTTTAAATAGTCTTTTGTAAATTATAGAAAAAAGAAAAATATAGCCTTATCCAATATTTTGCTTTGAATTGTTCTTTTGGTATGTGATACGCCATTTGAAAACTTTAGAGGTCAATTCCCATCGTTAACCAAGAATTAATTAAATTTAATGTATTTTTTACACTTATGGATTAATTAGGCCATTATACATATAAATAAAATACAATAAATATATGCATTTTATAGAGGTATTTGTAGATATAGTTGGGTTGAGTTTAATCTCATAATTATAATTATAATTATATATAACTCAACTTTTCAAATTTTAAAAATTATAAACCCAATCCATTTATTTTTTTCGAATATGAACATGTTAGATATACAAAGTTGAACTAATTTTTTTTATGGATATTATAAATATCCATGAATTGGGCTTATATTGGTAATTTTCATGAGGTTGTATTTAGTGGTGGACTTGCCATGTGTATTGTACATGATATCTTTGATGCTAGGTCTAATTTTCATATTGTGGTGCACCGCCATTAAGTTCTAATTATCTCCCATTTCCTCTTTAGCTAAGAGGCAAACTCTTTTTTATTACGTTAAAGAAATCTAATAGAAAACTCACTAATAAAAACTTTGGAATCGAAGCATTTCTAAATAAAATAAAAATAAATCTTCAATCCAAAACTATCAAATATAAAGACAAAATAACTATATGGTATACAGGTTGGTCAGATTAACAAGGTTTTAAAATTATCAACCTGCCACTCGACCGGTGATATTCATTTTTTAGGTTTTTTTACTCACTATTATCTGTAATATTCATATTATCTGATATTGACAGGTCATGTCAGATCATGTTAGGTATTTCATATGATTATTTCTGTATTTGTTTCTTGGCTAAGTCTATAAATATATTGTTATATACTTTGTTGACTTAATCTATAAACTCGTAATGTCAAAAAAACCACTAAATTGGTCTAATAATTTCACGAAGTCATGGGGATATTACTATCCTAGTAATGCTAAATTAGAAAGACAACGTAAAGATTATCCAAAAAAAGAAAGACAACGTAAAGAAGAATGGACAAGAGTTGGCCTACAAAGGCAAAATCATCTTCTAAATTTGGCTGTCACTTTGTAATGAAGCACATTGTCACCTAAGCAATGAACCACAACATCAACTACTATGCTATC
>Ga0325403_1003684_pt1 | contig 14045 bp, 8 predicted proteins | sample PopdelMetagenome_19_FD_205665 | JGI IMG/M metagenome (GOLD analysis project Ga0325403, IMG submission 205665) | Populus deltoides microbial communities from Bellville, Georgia, United States - Xylem-PdKOR-R4 | ecosystem: Host-associated > Plants > Phyllosphere > Stem > Wood/Secondary xylem...
ACTTGATTAATTTAATATTGAATGATGGTTTATTTTTTAAAAAAATATTATTTTTAAAAAACTAAATTTAATAAAGATAGGAAAAAAAACTTGAGGTACCTTTACTATATTCAAAATTTAAAAGGCAAATTGAGGAGGATAAAAGGTTTCATATTGATGGGATTGATTTAATTTATTAATGATGAGTAAGTGATATATAGTTTTGATTAATCAAAATTTTAAGATGATTGTTTACAATTTCTTTTTAAATACTCTTGTACATATAATTTATTAAAAAAATAATGGCCAAGTATTATGTAAGAAGTCATCAAAATTACTGAAAAGTCTTCATTAATTACTCTTGAGTTGAGCCAAGCTTAAGATTTACCAACCTCTCATCATCGATTGGCTAATTCAGCTGGTTAACTAGTTAGAAATTTAGATGTCAGCTTGCATCATCCAGACAGCATTCGCAGTAGAATATTCTCTAGATTTCAAGAGAAAAGGATTGATGGTGGCTTCCTCGCAAAATAACTAGATGGAATGGAATTGTAGGTGTATTTAAAGCTAAAAATATATTGAATATCCAATAAAATAATTTTTATTTTATTTTAATTGTATTTTATTTAAAAAATTAGCATTAAATATTATTCAATAACTATATAAATTTGACAGAGATCGCTTAACGACGCCGCATTTACAGAATTTGATCGCAATCTTAATTTCATACGTGATAGAATTGTAGGTAGTTTAATGGAACAATAAAAAATATTTTAAATAAAGTATTATTTATTTCATGATGTAATAACAATAGTTAAATCTACAATATTAAAATTAAAATTCATCAATATTAATATATATTTTTTAAAATTATTTTATAACCTCTATTTCAAAAGCATTCTTACCAAACACATTAAATTGTTCAACCTACCTTTTGTTCAACCTCAATTTCAACCACAGTTTTAACCAAACATTTATTTTTTCAAACCAACCTCAACTAAAAGTACTTTTTATAAAATAACTTTTTACAAACCACAACAATAAAAATTACCACAATACCAAACACGCTCTAAATATTGTACTAATGCAGGCTCGCAGAGGAATGGGAAGAGCTGCAGATTAAGATGGATTAATTACTTGGGACCAGGATTACAAAGAGGGATGCCTTCTGCAGAAGAAGAAGAGACAATCCTGGCCCTTCATCGCAGATAATTATAGTTATTAAAAAGCATCACTCTTATATAATTAAGGACCACCGATGCTGTGAGGGCAACCGGGGGACCTTTTTTATGAACAGGCAACAGGCCATTGCAGGTCAACTTGAATTTTGTAACCTAAACAATGATGCGAGGAAATAGAAGAATATGATTCGATTTAAAATCCCTGAATTTGCGCTAAATTCGCAGAAACATTACGGGATTAGTGTTTCTGCATTTAGCTTTAATTAACCACTGCATTATTCCTGATCAAAGTAGAGATTTTACGTCTTTTGTGTCAATAAAGAGGAACGTCTAATGGAGACAATCTGTTTTAAACTGACTAGGTGGTCTCAGATAGCGCAGCATTTGCCTGGAAGAGCAGATAATGAGATAAAGAATCATTGGCATTCCTGCTTGAAGAAAAAGTTGCTCAAAGATGAAGGAATGGAGTCTTTGAAAAGAACTCCATCTGACAGCTCAAACTCAGACATTATGGAACTTTCACCATCTCCGAAGAGACTCAAAATGCAAGCTTCAAGTCTTGAGTCATCAATGAGTACGGAAAAACCTTCAGCTGATATCAAACGGTCAGTTCCGCAGAAGTTTGAGTCTCCTAAAGAACCTGAAGGAAGCTCCTTATCACCAAAGGTTACGTTTGCAGAGTGGCTTTCACTTGACAGCTTTGCAAGTTTAGGTGAGACTGTGGATTCAAACAGTACATTTGATCATAATGCAAGCTTCCAAGACAATTTCATGCATGATTGCTTACTGGATGAAAGAGCATTTGGTAGTGAGTATCATAATTCACTAAGCCATGGTTCGAGCGGCGACATTTTTAGTTCAGAATTCAAGTTTGAGAGCCAGAGTCCAGGAAATGAGTTTGATTTTAGCTCTGGAGAGGATTTATGTGGTGACTTCAACTCGAGCAATATTACATGTGAGGGCTTGGTTTCCGAAAGCAACTACGAGGAAGAATAATTTCCGATCATACAACAACAGGAAAAAAAAATAGATTGAATCTCAAATAAAAGGGCCTGCAGAAAAAAAAAATATTTGTAGCTAAAAGGGCCTGCAGAAAAAAATATATATAATTTCCACAAAACCAGGTGTATAGATGACAAAATAGGCTATAGTAATCAGTTGAGTTTGTGGTTATTCTTCCATGTAGTTGCTTTTGGAGACCCCATGAGAATAAAGAATCTGCCAATTTCTTGTCTCTTGATGATGCTTAATGCTTATAATTTCCATGTTTTCAACGCTTGATCATTACTTTCTCCTTCCCACAAGGATCATTGAGACCACAAGCACTTCCCGGTAGTGGAGGGCTGCCGAGATGATTCGGTCACAGCGTCCAAAACTTACTATGATTATTTATGTATTCTCAACTTTTTTTTTAATAACTTTTTTTTTTTTAGATAATGACACTATCACCCATAAAAAAACCTGAGAATTACAAAATAATCAGATTAAAAAGATTAAAATACCCCTAAACCCAAGTATAAGTTTTTTTTAATTCCAAGAGCAATGAATTAATTTAATTGTGCTGAAACTATGAGTGCTTTTTTTTTTTTCCAACCAAGGTTACATTAGTAATTATATTGTAATTAAAAAATTAAAAAAATTAATTTGACCTAATTAACTTAATAATAACTAATAAGTTAACAATAATACCCCATCAGCCTGCCATGGATTTTTTTTAACGAAATGTAATATGGCAAAAATAATATTCAAATTCGGGATGTTTTGTATCTTGGAAAACAACGTTTGACTAATACCTCTGAGATTTTTTTTTTAATTAATCTTCACAATGAATGGTTGATGTTATCCCAATAAATTTTGAATTAAATGTTATTCAACCATGTTCTCCCTCGTTGGAGGAGGAGGAGGATGCTCTTATCATTGAAGATTCTTTGCAATAGTATTATCTATCATAGTGCATTGATTAATTTGGTTAATGCTCTGTTATCTTCTTAGCCATGCAAAGCCAATAAATATCTTGTTGATGGGGTAGGTTTAGGAGGCCCGAACCGACACTAGAAGAAGGTTTTTTTTTTTTTTTTTATGGTGCTCAAGGATATTATTTAGAAAAAAAACCTTACAAAGCAACTGAAAGTATATATTAACAAGAATTAATTGGGGAAGGGAAATTATTAACAGGAAATTGTCAAATAAAGAATGATAAAAAAGGTAATTATTATGAATTGAATTTTGTGAATCATTTCAATTTATTTTTTATAAGGTTATTGTGAGTTTAGAAAAGCATATCAATATTGAATTGGTATTTCATGATTTATTTTTTATAAGATTATCGTAATCTTAGAAAAATATATCAGTATTGGGTTGGTGCTTGGCTTTTTAAGCATCTATTATTTTTATCATATTATTAAATAAAAAAAATGATTCTAATAAGAATATGATTATCGAGAATTAGACTTCATGATTTATTTTGATTTATTTTTTATAGGGTTATTGTAGTAAAAAAACATTTTGGTATTGAGTTAGTGTTCGGTTTAACAAACATCTATTTTTTTTATCATGACCCTAAATCATAAAACAAAGTTATTAAACTCAATGGAGTTCGTGATCTAGGTCACGAGTTTGACGGTTTAATCTAAATTGATTCAAGTTGATCCAATGTGTCATTGTCTTAATTTTTTTTTAATATCATCTTGAAAATATTTTAAAAGTCAAACTGTATTTTTATTAATTATCTAAGTTTTTTTTAACTCGCTAAATTGACCGGTCATGCTACAATTTATATACACTTTTATTTGAGAAACTCAGGCTAAATAAAAAAATATGTTCAAGAGATTTCAGATTCAACCTGCTGAATTTAATACACTATTAAAGCATGCATCTTGGTGTTACTTTTTTACATGTAAAAGATTTTTTAAAGGTAGCGCGAAGAATTATTTGTTTATGCTATTTGTTTTAGTTGACGCTGAATAAAATTTTTAAAACTAAGTGAATTAAGTATAATTCAATTTTAAAAAAGATAAATTGTCTCTCAAAATCAGAAAACCACCAAATTGAAATCCTCAACTCAATCCCATATGTTAGCTTCAAGATCTTAATTTAAAAAGCGAAGAAAAGATATCAAATTTTCTTGATCACAAGAACAAACCGACCCCTTTAGTTCTAGCTAGCTAGTTGATGATTTTGCCACTGCACAAAGATGATTTTCCTGAGAATTTACAGTAAGAATCTTAAAAAAAAACGAACAAGAACTAGTTACCTTATTCTAGACCAGACCGTAATCTTATCTTGAGCAAATGTGACAAGTAAAAAAGCATCCAGTTCTCACCCATTTCGAAAATCATTGCCGACGAAAAGCTAGCCAACACTTTGATTTTTCACGAGTGTGTTTAATTTCCTGTGACATCGACACTTAATTCTCCTTTTGACTTGTTAGAAAAAGCTCTAAAAAATAACGTAAGCTATCTAGAAACAATATAATATGAAATCTTTGAACAAGAAATTTACATGAGGTAACACTATTAAGATTGAGAACATATGAAAGTCAACCAAATCAAAACCCTATTAAATCAAATTATTTGACTTACTTATTCTCTTGACCGTGACGGGTATTGATTTATTGTACTTATAATTTTGTCTAAGTAGTGATTTAATACAGGACCAGGGTTTTTTTTAATGTGGGTGTCTGGACCAGTTTGCACGTACTTTAACTAATCCTACGGGCCCTGAAGTTAACGACTATGTAAGCCTCCAGTGACCCTGAGATTTGTGAGACTTGAACTGGTGATCTTTAAAGAATAAATTTAGAACTTGACCAGTTGAGCTACACCTCTTAAAATTACAGGACCAGGTTTTTATTCTATAACTTTGATGTGCCGGTTGAAATTCACTTGGTTTATAGTTGTCTTTGCTTGCATGTTCATCTGAATATATAAAAATGTAACTCATAGTTCAAGTAACACTACGAAGGAGAGACAATTGTTGAGTTCATATATAAAATAAAGTTAAAGATTGCATCTTAGCTTGTTATTTATTCCTTCAGTAGATTATACGGAATTGTGAGCTATTATGAACTCAATTTTAAGATGGTGGCTTATATGCATTCTTGAAATAGCATTTGATTATTGTTTTTGAGTAAAAATTAAGGATGTAGAAAGTTAGAAAATATACGTCTTTTTATATATTTTTCAGATTTATTTTATTTTTTTATCTTTGTTTTTTTTAATCAAATAAGATTATTGATCTTAGAGCGATGATTTTCTTATCTTTAAAGTTTGATTATTTATCCTTCTTTCCATTAATAATTCAATCCACTTACTTTTCAAAACATTCAGCCATTAACCATCCCCCAATCAAGACGGACGGCATTGAAGATGAGGTTTGTAATTTTATTTCCTATTTCTTTACATAAAGTATGTGTAAGATTGAATGAAGAAAACAAGGAGGAGTGGGAGGAGAATTTAGAGATTTTAGAAAAATAAATAAATAAATAAATAACAGAGACGTGAGCATATGTAGAAATATATTTAAAGATTATTGATGTTAATTATCGTTCATAATCAAGTTTTAATCAACAAATTATTCAAGCAATCATAATTAGGTTACATGAAAATTTCAGAACAAAACAATTATTACATCATCAAACTGAAAAGGAAACAAACATGATACATTAAACGTTGAAATTCAATAGATTGGAAGTAGTCATATCTTAAGTCGTTGCGCAATCTCTTGCTCAAAATTGTTCTGCTCTTGTTTTTTTCTGTTTTTTTCGTCGTCAAGATGCTGACTCCCTGTGTATGTTCTGAATGCTCCGCCGCCCCTAGCAGCTGTTATAATGGAGTTTATATACCCCGGGGCTCGGGCCTTACGTAAAAAAAAGAAACGAAATCGTTTTCCTAATCTGCCAGGTATTTTGCCTTAGGTTGCGGGCTGATTTTGGGTAAGAAAACGTGTGAATTACGAACTTTCTATTTCTGGAACAATTGTAGCCCTTCAAATCATCTTTCCAACGCATCTGTTCTTGCAATTTTTTGACTTCTATGACTCTCATATACAGGCCGATAACCGAGACAGTGTCTGTCAGCTGCAAAGACTCCATGATTGATTTGGAGGCATGTGTCTCTCCTTTCCAAAAATATAAGAAACACTTAAAATCGAATTACATAGCTCCAGTTATGATTCGAAAGTAACAGATCAATTAGAATTTGAACTCTAAACTCAGCCAATTACCTGTCTCTTCACGTAATCTTATTTTCAACCTAATTTATTAGGAAACATCATGAGTTCCAAGAATTAAATAAACATGGAAGTTCCTAAAATTCTAAATAAACTAGCTAAGAAACAAATAAAACACTCTAAATAAAAACAATTATGGCTAAGAAAACGTGCGAAATAAATTCTCTTATTAATTATTCTGTTTATTTTGCAAAAAGAAATTGAATTTATAGAAATCCATCAAGGACATATAAAACAGGAATTTCTTATTCTCTCAATTAATAAATTTAAAAAATCCAGCTGATTAAGCGGGATTTGGCTAGTTTCTAGCTAGATGATCAAACTAGTAAGAGTTGGAGTTAAGAGAAGATATTAAAGTTCAACAAAAATCTCAATTTCTTGCCGCAAGATAAAATAATTGTATTTGTTTCTTATTTGATTATGGTAAACAAAAATATGATAAAATATAAAAAAATTATTTTAACTTTAATATGAATTATTATCAAACTTATATATTTAAAAAATAATTAGATTTGTTTTTATTTTAATTTTTATTGAGTGTTGAAATTAATAATATTATAATAATATAAGTTATAACACTTGGATTTTCATAGGAGGTTAATCTGGTATCCGGGCGACTCTAGACTTAGACTAGTCTGAGTTAAAAAAAAATAAAAGAGAGATTAACTTGATATGACCCAGTCAAAAACCCATATCAACTTAGGATAAACATGAGTCAAAATCTTGTTAACTTTTTTTTTTGAATTTTTGGTTTGTTCAAAACAAGGTTATTTTGGTTATTTTTTTTAAAAAAATGGGGTCAACCAGGTTGACCTTCCTTACCCATGACTGTAGCCTCGTCCCGATCGATCTCCGAGTTGAGTTTTAAAAATATAATTATAACAACTTTTATACTTATATTGACCTGAGTCAACCTAGGTTGACTCATCCAACCTGTAATTCGGGTCTTATCATTGATTAGCTTTCAAATCAGGTTTTAAAACTATAATAGTAACTATTTTAATTTTTATGTTGACCCGGATGATCCCAAGCTAACCCTCTCGACCTGTGACCTAGGTTTCTGGCGGGATTGATCTTCAAGTCAGGTTTTAAAACTTTAATAATAATTATTTTTATTTTTATGTTGACCCTCCTAACTAATTTATAACCTAAATTTTTTTCTAGATGAGCTCTCAAATTAAATTTTAATACTATCATAATAATAATATTTTTTTTTTTTTGACTTTGATGAACACAATCCAGCCATGATCTATTCCTTGGAGATCCAGATATAAATAAAATAAATAGCTAGATCGAGACGGAATGAGATGGGACAACAACAATTAGTTGACATCACTCAAGTAGCAAATGCATAATAACATAGCCAAAATGTGTATCATCAAGAAAATAAACTGTAATTGTCAGCAGCATCAGCAATCAGCTGTGGATATATATTTACAGAACTAAAATTAATTAACTGTAGAAAAGTGAAATGAGAGTAAAAGAAAGATAGAGAGCTTCATCAGAAAACTGGGCAGCCATCGACAAGGATCCCTTTGGCAGTTGGACAGCTAGCCAAGGGGCATCCTTCTTGGTTGTCCGGGTTGCTTCCCCACCATAGCAGACCAACATTCCAGAATCCAAGACCAAAAAAGATCAACAGAGTCATAAAGGCTGTCCCGGCATCAAGACCGCCAGAGAGAACATAATTATAACGTTTCCACCATTCTGTTCGATGTCTGAAAAGAACATATCCTGAGAGGAATCCTACGATAATCCAACTGGTGTAGTTCACAGAAGAAGCTGGAGGCATCATTGCTGTGGCACCTAACATGATTGGCATGTGAATGAGGCCGATCCATGTCTTGCTTGGGAATGCCTTGTGAAAAATCCAGACTATGAGAGGAGCTACAGCACCTCCCAGAAAGAACCAGTTGACATTGCCATATTCACCGAGGTTTCCAAAGATTCTGCGAGGCCCAACCAGCCCCCATATGACAGAGGCATTAAAGAACACACTGTCCTGTGGACATCTCCATGGGCCGTTGTCTGCAGCGCAAAGATTGGGAACAGCATCCATCATCCACCAGGCAGTTCCTAGGTATACAAGTACAGCCACAAGTGTTCCTACCACCTGCAAAGTCATTATGTTCACTATTGAGCCTTGTACATCATGTTATGCACTGATTTGAAACACACAAAAAACTGACCTGCGCCATGAACATTGATCTAGGTGGAATTTTCATGTAGTGGCCTAGCTTAAAATCTGCTAGGAATGTTAGAGCTTGAGCCATGCTTATATATCCATACACCTTGAAGCACATATTAGCAACAGGCCGCTCTGGATACAGGTACCCTATTATATACTCTGTGATAACATTCAATCCCGGTTGCTGTTCACAGGCAAGAGTAAGAAATTCAGCATATTATGATGGACGATCGACTTGATAAGAATCAAAGGTTTCGACAATTTTTACCTGGTTTGTAGTGGCACTAATTATACCAATTGGGAGGGTGAAGAAGAAGGCGATGGCACAAGCTAGTAAAACACCCCACCAACGCAACTGAAGTGCAGCATTGTAATACTCACAAGCAAAGATTATAGCAGCAATATTTGCAACAAGAATGACAAAAAACCACCACATGGGAGCTGATTTATATCTCTTCATTAGCCTTGTATGTATATCCATTTTCCTTCTGGCCCCAAAGGCCATCTTGCTTTGCTTCCATAGGTCACTGCACGTGGAAGGTACGAGCACAAAAATCAGAACAGAAAAGCCAATGTCATTTTAGTCTACAGTAACTAAATTTGATGGAGCATACCTTCCACTAAAGAGTAAGACGTGCATAACAGTAGCAGAAAGTGTGGCAAAACCCAAGCCATAAGTCATAGCAAAGAAAGTGCTCATATGCACAGGTCCATGCTCTGCATAAGCATCCCGATCGAGATGAAATTTCGAGTTGATAATCTCAAGGATCTTGTATTCCTGACCCGTAGCTGTGTATAGGTGATTGGAATATAAAGGGAAGTTCTTGGCATTGTAGACATTGAGCCAGTAACAGAGGGGTGTCATCACATACATGATCAGGAAAAATCCAACAGCAACATTGGCAGTAGCAAACCATGGACTGGCAAGTGGGCTTCCAAGATAAGATGAAATTGTTGCCCAGTCAAATCCTACAGCACCTATTCCAAATCCTGATAAGCCTGATCCTAGCTGCTGAACCAAAACAGACTTGGAACCAAGCCAACAGATCCAGGAAAATGATGATAGCATAGTGAAAAGATAGCCAGGCAAGATATAGTATGCAAAAGCGGAGATCATGACTAGTAGGAAGTACTGGGTACGGGTTGTACAGCCTTTTGGCCTTTTCTCTCTCTCATGTAGAGCCCTGCATTAATCATAGATTCATACCAATTAGAGGGTATAGACTTGCTAAAAAACAGCAGAGCTTGTTTGTTCAAAATATAGAAAGCAAATACACAAATGTACCTGAACAATGAGACTTGAACCAGATTAGATGGCCACCACATCTCCCCTGGCTCAACCAAATATTTCCTGAAAATTCCTGCCCAACCAAATCCTAGCATCTACAAATTCAGAAAGGTCAATGGAAAGATCAGAAACCACTCAGAATTTTCTTCCAAGTTACATGCATTTGCAGAATTTGACACAATCCTTGTGTAATTTCCAGCATTTGGATCACTGATGGTAACAAACACGTGGAAATTGCAGTAATCGTTCATAAATCAGCTAATGAACAGTAAAATTAACTTCCGTGACTCTCAGACTCAATCTTAGATTTCATTAACCAGTAAGAGTACTTCTCAAATTAATTTAGAAACATACACAAAATTATGTGAACACATTAAACAGATTAACCAAACATTCACTGATCATGTAATAGTAAGCATGCTATTTAACCATTCCAAATATAACAAAGAAAAGAAAAATAGTGATAATATGAACAAACCTGAGTGGTGATCATAATAAATAAGGCTGGAATGAAAGTAAGTTTCCTCTGATAATATATCTTAACAGAGGTAAGAATATGGGCAGCATAGACAGTTCCGGCACCAGAATTCGCAAAAATTGTAATCAACACATGTTCCTTTATATTGAAGGGTCCAGGATTCAATGTGAACTCCCATCTTGTACCCTCAAAAAACTTACGAGTAGACAGTTTTTTAGCCATTAGATGCCCTAAAGGCACCACAGCAATCTGTGCAGAAATAGAGGTAACAGTCAATGGCTGCGACCTGTACCAGAAAAACTGGTTTACAAAGGATAGAATGATACAAGAACCAAGACCAAGAACCCACATTCTGAATGTCAAAACAGGCATGGTGGGATCATCGGTTTTTGGAACTGTAAGATCTACTTGCTTTATCGAGCATTCCTCATGATCAGCCTCAATTTCCATGGCCTTAATCTCAGATATCTCAGCCATGAACATATACAAAAGCTAGGTCAAGAACTTATTGAGAGAAGGATTTGTTTTGCTAGGCAAGCAAGAGTTGGGAGATGAAGTAGGACTTTACGGAGATTCTTCGCAGGATAAGTGAAAACTGTTTGCACAAGGATTTATGAACCTCGGAACTCTCAATGTATACTAGGATTTATATAGTAGGTATTCTTACGTGATTTTTTGTTTTAAGGAAAAAAAAAGATTTTTATTTTCACATGCATAGCTTCAGTCTCCTTTCATCTACAACTTTTTATAAATAAAAGAATCTCATAGTTTAATTTAATTTGAAATTGAGTTAGGAATCCTTATCTTAAGCAGACTCGGGATCTTATCTTGGCAAATAAAAGCAGGGATGAATTACATTAATCTCTTTAATATATAATAATTATAGCTAGCATGGAAAATCTTGAATATTTGTTAAAAACCCCTTTGCATATAAATAAAAAGAATACAAATCTCCTTTGTATATCCAAATTCCCTTATATGGATAAAATCCTTGAAATAAGATAAATAATTTATGAATATTTAAGTTATTTATCTAATAAATAAATAAGTAATTGATAAGATATGAATGTCAAGATATCCAATATCATGTCCAACTCTAAATCTGAGTCATCCTGTCCGAGTGGTTTCTGGACATCCAACTCTAAATCTGAGTTATCCTGTCCGAGTGGTTTCTGGACATCCAACTCAATTTGCACCTAACTATGCCACCTTAAGCACAGTGCCAGGCCTTGCCCCAATCCTATCCCCCATCTCTTCTGTATGGAAATATACAGGAAGACCCCATGGTTGCACCCAGAGTGGAACACGATAAAAGGCCTCCATATCCATTAATGCTTTCTCTCGTTCCCATCTCTGTAAAACTAGCAAGTTATTCTTAAGAAGACATACAGTCACGAGATCGTGCACACAATCAAAGAAAAAATGAAATAAACCATCCCCATATATACTCTTGCAATATCTGAAAACCAGCAGGCTTCCTCCAAACTATCTATATAAAATCACGAAGCAGCACCTTATTAACAGTTTTGTCTGACAGAACATTAGCAATAAGACTCAGTAGACAACTATAAAGAGCACTGGCAATATCTTTTCATCATCAAAGAATTATACAATTTTCTCCTCTGCCTCTAAATTTTCATCCACTGGGGGACTAGACAAAGGAAGACCATGATGCTGTCCTTGGAAAGAACATTAACAGATACAACTGTAGTAGAAGAAATGAGAACCCTGAAAAAGGAGCTAGTGAAACCCTAGCGGCAGGATAAGAAACTCTGAAAAAGAGAGAGACTGAGATGACAACTGGATAGAATGAGAATCCCAGCAAGCTATTTCATATTCTTTGTATGCGATGAGTAGTGGGTTCTTGATGAAATCTCTTCCTTTTAAATCACTTTTACATTAGAACAGGATGAGAATTGTAAGATAATGGCCTGTAATTCTTCTTGAAAACATATTTTTTAGTATCTAAAACTACTTTAACATCCAAGCTAGGATCATTTCATCTCAAACCAGCTAGCGGTACCCTTTCCTCTATCGATGATGTCAAATACCCGAAAGCATTGTTGAAGCTATCTCCGCTCATAGCAGGCAGGTTCATTATTATATGAACCAACAAAAACTGTTGAATTGATGAACTAGACGTTAGTAGAAATTGGCACACTGCAGATTAGGATGAAACTCTCATAGACATAGAAATGTTTTTACTTGTACTAATCAAATTAATTATTTTTTTAATATTTTTCAATAATTTAAAATATTAATATTAAAAAATATTCAATAAAAAATAATTTTAAAAATTACATATAAAATTTAAATGTCATTTAATGGGCTTTCAACAAGGTCCAAAACTGCTAATAAAAATCTGAATGTCATGTATCTGTTTGGAAGTATAGTTGTGATTGTTTTTTAAGTGTTTTTTACTCGGAAATGCATCAAAATAATATTTTTATTATTATTTTTAAAAATTATTTTTAACGTCAGCATATCAAAATAATCTGAAAAAACTAAAAAATATTAATTTAAAGTAAATAAAAAAAATAAAAAAATTTCAAACGACGATTTTGAAATAAAAAAACAAACAAAAATATATTCAGCTGTTTAACTGTCCAGTGAATAGTGTTCAAAAAGGGTCAGCACCCGAAAATAAAATTATTCAAATAGGGTTTTTCATAGTTTAAAATCCTTGGAAGATCTCAACGGACATAAAATTAATTCGGTTTGATAAAATTTTCTTGCATAACATTAATCTATTATAAAAGATATATGAGAGAGACAGTATTAATTTGTTTTTTGGGGTCGAATTAAATTTTTTTTTTAAATTAGAATTTTTGCAATGAAATTAATTTGTAACTGGCAATAAATACACCTCCTCATTGCGGGGGTAATTCTTTATTGGTATATATATAGTCAAGTGTTTAGTGATAGTGTCTGATCTTTGATTATTATTCTGCCTCAGTGTCTAATTTTTTATTCTATTTATTTCAGTGTTCAAACTTCGAACTTTATTTATTCTGAGATCGAAAAATGTTGACGTGGCCAGTATCATCGACTGATAGTTTTTTTTTTTTTTCAGGAATGATTATTTTTTGTTCGGTTCAGTTTTTATTAAAAAAATAATTAAATTGGTTTTTTAAAAAAACCAAACCAGTTCAAACCGATCGATTTCGGTTCGGTTTAATTATTTTAAAAAAATACTGGTTCAAAACAGTTTGACTCGGTTTTTTCGGGTTGGCTCGGTTTTTCTCTGTTTGGCTTGGTTTTTTCCCGGTTTGGCTTGAGTTTTTTTTCCAGTTTTTTTGGTTTGGATTCGGTTCGGTTTTTTCAGTTTCAGGTTTATAAAAGCAAAACCAAAACGAACTGGTCAATTTTTTTAAAATTCTAATCGGTTTAATCTATTTTTCTATTTTTCTCTATCTTTCACTTACACTTGACAAAAGTAGATCCCCCTTTTAATTTCTTATATCTTTATAAGAAGATTGCATTTTTAATGCATTAATTATCTCTCCACTTTAGTGTTCAACCTTTTATTCTATCTATTTGAGCACCCATATTTTATTTATTTATTTTTATTTGATTTCCCTTAGTCAACTAAGAGAAGAAAATGCTGACATGGTTGGGCTCCATTTACATGTGACTCTGTCTCTAATAGACACATAGCAAAAAAAGTGAGTTCCACTCATTTATACAGAAAAAAATAAAAAA
>Ga0325403_1003685_pt1 | contig 14043 bp, 5 predicted proteins | sample PopdelMetagenome_19_FD_205665 | JGI IMG/M metagenome (GOLD analysis project Ga0325403, IMG submission 205665) | Populus deltoides microbial communities from Bellville, Georgia, United States - Xylem-PdKOR-R4 | ecosystem: Host-associated > Plants > Phyllosphere > Stem > Wood/Secondary xylem...
TTTTTTTCTTTAAGGTGCTGAATGCTTGTCGCTGGGCAACCCAAGTAATAAACTTAAATTTAATACATTTAAAAAATCATTTAAAATACCAAAATAAATCTTTTATCATGATGTATATGGGCTAAGACATAATAGCCTGAGAACCCATCTAGGCACACGCCTCATGCTGAGAGTGCTGCCTGGCCTCTTGGTGTTCGGCTCAGGGGGCCAGACTTGGAATGTATAGTGTAGATTACGCTCAGGCCAGACTTGGAATGTATAAGAGTGACCTGGCCTCGGGGGTTAGGTTCGAGACAATAGAAAGTTTGGTCGGAACATGAATATTAGGGGATCGGTTCCCGAACACCAAGAGAGGTGCATGGGGATCAGGCTTGGACTCGAGGATATAGCAAGGTTTCAATCTAGGGTCCATGGAGATCAGGCCTAGATTTGGTCTCAACATTTGATAAGTTTTTGTTTCCTTTTAAATCTCAAAAAACTTCTCTTTTAAATCTTTGAATTATAGCATCCTGACTCGAAAAAAAATGTTCAAAGTTCAAGTCCAGAGTTCAAATAAAAGACTTTGGGATTTTATTTCTTTACACCAGACTTAGTATTTAATTTCTTAATTGAGACAGAAACAAAAAAAATCCGGAAACAATATCATAATGTAATGCTTTTAATTTTTATATTTTCTCTTCATTTTTATTTAACACCAAATGAAGTCTCCCTAAATGTTCTTGCTTTTTTCATATGAATGAGATTAATAATTTATTAATAATCAGTTAAGAAAACAGAGTACAAGCCAAAGGAGTGAGTGGCTAGAACAAAGTACCATAATTGTTAAATTTGGTTTAATTTAGTGGATTAACCCTTCTAATTCAAAATTTAATTTAAATTGAATTGGTTTTGATTTAATCAAATTCGTTAACCTGATCAAGTTAATTTATGATTTAATTGATTCAATCAGATTGAGATGTTCTAATTTTTTTAAAAAAATAACAAAAAATTAAAATAATATGGTTTTAAATAAAAATTATAGATTAAAATTGATTTGGCAGCTCAGTAACCAAGGTTCCTTTTCAAGTAAGACATGGTCGGTTGTGATAAGTATGGAACAAACATGACTTCCCAACAAAACTAAAGGATAAAAAGAGGCCAACAACCTTTCCCAAAAACAAAAGCTAAACCCCAAAATCCACAGCAGCAGCAGCAGCAGCAACAGCAGCAGCAATAATGAAGATAGCTAGGAATGAGTGAGCAAGGAACTAGCTAGAGCCAAACATGGAAAAACCGGCAAAGAACATAGCCATAGCCAGACACATTGAAAAGAAATTAGCCTGCACAAACAGTTGAGAAAATAAAATAAGTCCCTGGAGTAACAGAAACCAGCAAGGAGGCCCCTCCCTGACAAAAACCTTGCAGCTTACCTTCCACTTCTTTTCTCAACTTGTTAAAAAAAAAAATTATCTTAATCCAAAAATTTAATTTATTAGGTGAAATTCTAAGATATAATTTATATAATTATCTAACACACTTCTTCGAGTAAAAACCTTTTAAATATAAAGGCTCTCTGTATTTGAAACTTGCATAATATACACTATACTATCTGCCGCTAATCTTTGTATAGTTCTTATTGAAAAGCATTTCAGATCACAATTTATAATTACTTGTTTTCACATGTCTATCTTATTATAGATTTCATGTTCATCTTTTATAGATTTTATGACTTTTGATGTTACAAAGCAGTCGAAAGTTACCAAGAGAGTATTGTTCATTTAATGAGATTATTTACACCCTTTTCCCTTTGAGTGATGAAGCTAGAGATATTTATCAAAGGGGCAAATATTTTCTTACATAAGTACGAGATTTATGAGGGAAAGATGGTGCATTTTACTTGGAAATATAATGCAAAAACAATGTTTATTCTATGTTCCATGTTTTGTTAGTGATTTACACTTTTGCATTATTCAAATTGACATACAAAGAGTCACTGTCTAGATTATCTTGAATCACATACTGTATTTTTCTTTATTCAGGGTTTGAGATTCAACATGCTGATCACTTTAAAGTTTAAAGATTTCGCAGAAAATTAATTCAAACCAAGAAATAGTGTACTTTTATATGGAACAAATGATTAAAATTGGAAGCCTTCAACTACATTTTACCCCACTGGAAAACTAGCAAGTAAAACAGATAGGATGAGAGAGAGAGAGAGAGTCGGTCAGTCAGTCTAGTGTTAGAATCTTCCAAAATGATACTCAGAGCTTGTGTCAAGAATTAAAAATATGATTTCTGCACCTACCTATGGAGTCTTGACCCTTCAATAGTCCTTGAAAATGGAAATCATATCTCAAAACAATGGTGAAGATCTTATCTTTAAAAATGGAATGTACAGTCCTCCATTTGTAAAGTTACACAGTAAGAAACATCCTCTTTAGTTCAATTTAATTCATTCAGTTACAGTAAATTGTTTCAATCATCCAAGTCTTGCAGCTATAAATAAAAACACCAAAAAAATAGCTAGCTTTGCTGTAACATTTCAGCCTCAAAAGTGAGATTTCTCCACTAATAATTGCAAGAGGCTACACGTAAAATGGCCTGCTTCGGCAGCCTCACCACAAGCACTAATTTTACTGTACTCTGCTTGTGGATGTGGCTTGTCTCCATGTTAAAATCGGATCCTGAAGCTTCTTATACTATATATATGTAGCACTGCAAGGTTTGCAGTTGATCAAAAAGCCACTGGGTGATTAAGCTCAATTATTGACCAAGATCTAATTAATACTTGAAACTTAAAATATGTTCACCAACCAAAAATAATAGAAAAACAGAAATACAAGAGACATTATTACGAACCAAGAGACTATTGTTTTGGCCCTGGTCCCGTGGAGACATTATTATTATTATTATCTTTTTATTGAGTGAAATTCGAAACATGCCAATTCATGGTCTATGTGTTAAGATTTACCGAACAATACTTAATTATCAGTTGTCCCTTTTATCAATTCATTGTCATAAACTTTATTCTCTTTGAATCTGTTTTCTCTTAAAAGACACTCAACCCTACCACCATATCAACTTTTTGCCTAGGGATTCGACCGTGAACATCGTACAATTTGATGAGGCTATAATTATGATCTCCAATGCACAAATGATTTTGATTTGATGCCACAAACATAAGATCATCAATACCCTATTCTAGTCCTACACAAGGCGGTCAAGTGGATTATTATAAGGGTACATGAATCTTTCAATGTGCATTCAATGTGCATGATGTGTTAAAAGAAATTCAGAGACGCAGAGAAAGGTTGGTTGTTCTAAAGCTGTTCAATCATGGCAGCCTTCTCTCGTATTTCACTTTTATGAAGGTTTTGATACATCACCTTTAAGCTTTTCTGAGTTCAAAATCTTTGATACTGAGAGTTTTCTTCCTTCTGACTTTCTGAAAGATAATGGACATGCATTATTTATCTAGCCAAGTGAATTATTTTTGCTGTAGTACTAATCCCACGTCTCTTTTTTAAAGCTACTGGTGGTAGAGCTATATAATTTAATCTTTTTTTAAAATAATAATAATAATAATAATAATTTGATCATCTTAATTCAGAGCCAAAACCTGACAGAGGGAGACATATGGTCCCGCGGATTGACAGACTTGAAAGGTGTAATTGGCAAAAGTTTCAGCCATGGCCAATTCAAGAATCCACAGTATAAGAAATTGCAGCAGAAATAATGCTTATAATATATAGAGGTTGGCACAGTAGATCTTTAAAAAAGAAATAGAGATTAAAGGAGAATACTAGCACAACACTAGAACAAAAAAAATATGCATGGGCAAGACATTAAAGAAGGTTTGAATTGACCAAGCATTTATGTATGGCTCATACACAAGATGCTCTAAGATAACTACAAAAAGAAAGGGTAAAAAAAAGTTACAAAACAAAGGAACAGAAACATCCAAATTAGACCAGCTAGAGAAAGCTACACTAAGGATAAAATAGCAAAGACATTAGTTGCAATAAGCCTTTCAGAGACTGCCAAAAAATGCAGAAATTGCCCACATATGGTATGTCGAGGCAAAAAGAGGGCCAATCACAAAGGAAAATTAATAGTAAACTTTCTAACAATTCAGCATAGACTCTTCTTGAATCCTACCTAGCATCTGATACACAGCTGTAGCAATCTCATCCACAGAACTCAGCTTACAATCATCTTCTACCTGCAATAACAGTCAAATTAGTTGTTTTGTTTTTCCCTTGACTAAAAGGATATATATTAACTTAATTTATTGATAAACTTGCTCTAATATAATTACCTTGACACTTAGAGAATAAAGCACAATTTGATCAACTGTTGAGACATTTAGGTGAAGAACAGTGAGCCGCATACTATGCAGCGCAGAAACAACCTTCAAGAGCTGTTTCGGCCGCCTTTTCGATCTTATTTTGAGGTTCGCATGACTCTCCACCATGGTCACTTCTATGTCAGCTATAGCAGATTGAGACTTCATCAGTTTTTCATCGTTGCCAGCCGAGCTTTCGCAATGAATTGAGCTTGTTGTGTACTGTGGAAATATAAAGAATTTAGAGAAAGGCAGTGAAGAAACATGTTGCTGATCATCACCATTTGGTTTTTCTTTCATTTCTTTACAGGCACCAAGAACTTGTAACTTTTGCTCAAGCTCCTTGACAAAATTAATGGCGCCTCCAATAATTGAAGCTTGATCACCCTACAAAAATTTACTGCTTAATTAAGAGAAAGAAACTTTGCAGGTCATAGAAGAAGTTATCAAGAAATGAAATTGAGCAAGTAAATGAGGAAGATAGGGGATGAGAGGGATACCCTTTGAACGTAGGACTCAGGCATTAAAGATCTCAGAACTGAAAGATACTCATTCATTTGCTTTCTTCGGTTTCTCTCTACAGCAATGTGAGTCATTCTCTGATTCTCAATCTCTTCTTTGTTCTTTTTGCTCCTTGACCTCCTTCTCTTAACACGAGTAGCAGGCATTGCTGATGAGTCACCCAAGTGGTGATGATGATCACTAGTTGGAGTAGTACTCATCAGTCCATTTACTGCATTAATGCTAGCTTCTGATAAGGATGGAATGTTGCTACAAGTTAATTGCAAATCACTGAAGGGAGGCACCATGGAATCAGGTGGCGGCAAAGGGTTCCAATCCCCATGAAGAAATGTTTCTGTTTGGTTCTCGAGAAAATAAGAAGAGCAGCTTTTGTCTTGATCTTCTTCATTTTGGTCTAGGCCAAAGTCATAGCTCCAATTCCCACCTGGAAAAGTGTAGAGTTCTTTGCTGCTGTGGCCAAACCAGTCTTGTTGAAAGACTGCAGCCTCTAATGCCATCTCTTTCGCACTCTTTCTTGCTTTTCAGAAACTCAGTAGTGTATTTCTTCCTTCTTCCCTTTTCCCTCTTAAATGCAACACAAAGAGAGAAGAGTAGCAGCACAGAAACCACCCAAAAAGAAGAAAGGCTTTCTGCTTTTGGGTCTTGTATGGATGGAGAAACTGAGCTTTTAAAGGCCTTGTTATGAAACAAATTATCTACAGCACATTGCACGTGAAAATGGTATTGGTTTTTTGTTGAAAAAAGAGAGGAGAGTATACAAAGAAATTGGATTTTCCTTAGAAGATGACAGGCGTTTATATATGTGCGTTATTTATCTTCTTATTTCCTTCTTAACAACTACTCTCTCGGTATTTAAATAATTAGTCAATAAAAAACTCATTTTGATTTCTTTCTAAATTGTATGTAAAGTAAAAAAAATACAATCAACTTGTTGAGAATAAACATAAAACTTATAATTTAAAAAAAATATTATTCTAACTTCTAAAAATTATAATTTACATCCATGATCATGACGTAGGTGAATTATAAGAAAAAAAATTAAATTTTAAGAATTTATCATATAAAAATCTATTACCAACCAATTTTATAGATATATCCTAGCTAGCTAGCTAGAAGATATATATATATATATATATATATATATATATATATATATATGAACAAATGGAATAGAGTTAGGCTAAAAAAAATCTGATCATTTTACACTAACAATTTGACAATAAAAAATCATAACTTTTGATTTAATTATTAAATTGAGTTTAATTTTTTCTAGGAGATTTCCAAGGTCCAATTCTACCGCGAGGTTAGCACCCTTGTGTTAGGCCTCCTCCAAAAGACCTCAAACTAGACCATAAAGATTTTGTTTGAGTCAATTTTATTATTTTTCTTAGATTTTTCTGAATTTTATGTTAGTTTTGAATTTCTTGTTATTTTTCCTTTTTGTTTAGGGTTTTTTTTCCTTATTAAGATATTTTTTAGACTATTTAAAGAGTTATAAAACACTTAGAGAGGCATAATATATCTTACTTTATTCTTAGAAATAAAACTAAAAACTAGTGGTTTTGATGTGCTAACTCTATTCTATTTTGTCAAGCTCTATCTTTCTTCTTGTTGTTTTTTTTTTAGAGATATATTATTTCATTAAACGTCATAGACTGGCAGAAGGGAAATATCATAGAGCCTGCATTATATCAATTTTTGCAGGAACTATCAAAAGAAAAAAAAGCCCAGATAGAGAAAACAAAACAGCAAATTTAGCATAAGAAAGCAACATTAAAATCTACACAAGCTAACCATCACAGCAAAATCCAAGAGAGACTTTCAAGAATCTCTAATTCATCATAACTCTTAGGAAATTATTATTTTTTATTCTCTTAATTTGGAAGTTCGTGGCCTATTGGTCTTCCAATGCACAATAATTATTCTTATAATATTTTTTATTTTACAATTAATTAAAGAATTCAAAATTGAGTATATTGAAGTTAAAAGCAAGTTATAATTCACACAATCACATCAAAATTAAGGAATTCAAAATAATTTTATTTCTTGTAACTTAGTTTGAAATTTGAATCCTAATAAACTAGAAAGAATTACATCATTAATCATCATGACAACTTTTCACATTAATTGTTAAGTCTTCTTTCTTCCATGAATATTTGTGAATAAGATTTGATCAATGATTTTATCCTGTTGGATAAGCTAAATAACTACAGCCAATGAAACTCGAAACTTGAATTCTTGGCCACATATTGCCTACTCTCTGGTTGACGGCAAGCAAGTTCTTAATATATATATATATATAAACACTTGTGGCATTTACGACACAATTGTCAATTCTATAAAAAAAAAAACAAAAAAAAACTCTTTTATTAATTGAATGAAAATGATATTAACAGAAGTATCTGAATTAGGGCAGAAACTGACATAAGCGTTATTCATGTAGCCTACAATAGCCAATTTCTTATTTTGTCTTCTATTTTATTTTTTTATTTTTTTTGTATGCAGCTGAAAATGATTGACTTGACTTGGGCTTGGTATTTTAAGGGCTACATATCTCGAAAACATTGGGAAAAAAAAGGAGAAAAATAAGAAAAAGAATAAAAAAGGAAACTGAAATTAAATTTTAAATGCTAACATAATTGTTTTTTTTTTTTACTGCCAAAAAAAACTAGAAAAATTGTGCCTTGACCACACAATATTAAATTCTTGTAATACATCTATAACCATGTTGTTTCATCTCATGAGCAAAAAATAAAAAATAAATAAAAATAAAAATTGTACTCTCTTAGGAATGTTGTGAAGTCCCATCTCCCCCAGGTTTTAAGACACTGCTAGCTAAACACCATATGCAGCAACAAAGGGTCACCTTCCTCTAGTTTCGTTCAATTGTTTTAATTAATTTGTCAGAATTAATTAAGTCCCTGAATTTTATGTCGACCATTTTACTTTACACTGCTGAGAGTACGTGCCTGCATCTTGAAATGATGCACGGAGAGCGAGTGACACGCGCCACCATGAACCACCACAATTTGCGAACTGAAACAGGAAGGTTCGTCATTTGGTAATAATAGGGCCGGATGTACGAGCTCATTGAGATATGTGAAGATAAAAAAGGCTGACAAAGCAGAGATTCTTACAGTGAGGAAAGCAAAGAAAGCTGAAAGTTACATTGCTTTGATTTGTCTGATAGATTTGTACGTGAGGAATCCATGTGACGAAACAAACAAGCAATTCATATTGTACTTTACATTATAATTTGGTGTATAGCACTGTTAGTATTTTATTTTATTATGTATCGATTGCTTACCCAAGAGTACTGTAAATGGCAGCTTCTGTTTCTACAGTTCCAAAAGAATGTGACTCCCTATGCAAGTGCTTGAGTGATTTGGTAATTCATCACAGTTCAAAAAATGTTTACTTTATTGTAAAATAACAGTAGTAAAAAGTTATTTAGAAATTTAGTGTTATTTAGAGAGTTATAATTGGTATATATATATCATGCGATCTCGCGTGTTGTATATGGTATCTGTAACTTTAAATAATAAATAGAAGGATATAAATTTTAATACATATAGTTTTTTATATATAGAATACAAAAAAAAAGGAATAAAAAAACACATCAGTAGGCCATGTAAAATAAATAATGTCACAAGTTTTAAGAAATCAGGTTTAATTATGAAGGTAAAAAGTTTAATGCAATCCGCAAGAATTAACCTATTTAATAAGCATAGTTTTGTCAAATGAACCAGTGTGAAGAAAATCTGACAAAAAATATTAGCTAATATAAATAAAATTATTCAATTAAGAAATGTCTAAAACCAAAAAAATTATTCAATAAATTCTCTTTGAATACTATTCTCAAAATTTAATCCTATAAAAAAAAAAGCAGCAACCCTTTTGAGACGAAAATCGAGCATGCATTTTACAGGCTCCCTCACTTGAGGTTTTTTTTTTTTTATATATATATATATAAATAAAATAGAAAACAATGTGCAAGAGAGACGATAACGATTCAAGTTCAGAACTAGGTACAGACAGTAAGTACAAATCAATACGTATTGACATCATTCTCTTTGATTTCTTCCTCTTGTTTTCGTTCAAATTCCAAAAACCCATTGGAATCTCATCCATCCATGCAATATTAACTAATCAATCAATCCTTTAAGTAATTTTGAACAGCAATAAACTATATATATATATAAGCTTCTTCCAAGTATCTCGTGCCCAATAATATTCTTATCCCATTAATTAATCAATGATCTAAGTTGCTTTCTGAGCCTCTTTAGCTACAACATTATTGACATCTTTTCAGCGGTCCTAGTTCTACAGCAAGTAAAGTACACAGTAATTTTATACCTACTGGTCGGCATGTAGGTTTAATTATGCACTTGGCACTTTGCTATGGGAACTAATAATTGGATAATGTAAATCATCTATTAAATATTTAATAATAAAAATTTAGGTTTAAGAGATTTGATTCCTGTATGGTTTGAGGTTCGAGTCATGTGGTTGCTAATATGATGACCACTAGATATTTATATGGTCGTTAACTTCAGAGCCCGTGGAATTAGTCGAGGTGTGTACAAACTGGTCCGGATATCTATGATAATAAAAAAATAAATTGAATCCTGTAATTTTAAATCCATCAGTCACTAATAATAGTAAAGTATGTAGACATTCCATCACAAAGAAGAAAAAAAAAAAAGTTGTAGGACATAATAAAACAGATGCTGCACTGCTAATTGTTTTGCTTTTGTGTGAGCAATCAATTATCAAAGCAATATGATTTGATACACAGAACTGTGATGCAAATATTAAAATTCATTAAACATCTTGATAAATTAGTGGGTCATTAGATTATAATTAAGGTTAATTAGTCGGCTTGAACATTTTGTTGGCTGCTACTGGTTTTTCTCCATATACTTTGGCTGATGTTGTATCTTACATTCATAAAATCATTTGATTGTTTTTATTTATTTCTTGAGTATTAAACTAAGTGAAAGAAAAAGAAAAAAAAGCAGGACAAAAGATTAGTTAGAGTATTTATGAATCTTATGAGAATGTTCGGACAGGTAGACCAGACAGAAAAAAATTAGTAAACATTTTATCTAAGAAAATAAACTGTCTCACTCTACTTGATATATAATCAAAACCCAAAATATTTTATTAAGTGGTTCATGCATGGGCAATCCAACAAATTTAGGGCAATTAACTGACTGTCTTTATATGAGAAATGCCATCGTTGCCTATTACTGCCAATATCTATACCCAATCCGTACCATCTGCTTTCACACTATTTATAGGTTTTGTGTGTTTTAAAAAAATTGTTAAAAAAAAACATCATTTACCCTTAGGCTTAGAGTTTTTTTATTTTAAAGGTATTTCGTTATTTCACTATATATTTTAATTGTTTATTATTTTTTATATCTGATAAAATACCAAATTCCCCCTCAACTTAAATTCCAATAATGAAAACACCATTATGAAAAACAAAAATACCCCTTCACGCTAGTGTTTTTTTTTTCTTCCAAGGTATTTTGGTCGTTTCACTATGCAATTAATATGAAAAAAAAATTATTTATCCCCAGTCAATTTGAAAAATAACAAATGAGCCATGTGAAAAGAGTCTAATTCCCTTGGACGCCCGTGTTAAGTTTTTTAGATGGAAGGAAAAAAGAGTCTTTACACTGTTCTAGAGAACAATGTAAATGTATTTGCAGCTATAGTGGTTTCTAAAGGCCAATTAACTCTTTTTAATATTAGATCATGAATATTTTCAATGATCAAATTAAAGAAGAAGAAGAAGTTAATAGCTATTGTGAAAACACTATAGGCATAGATTCATTGTATTGTGGATTGGAATAGTGCAATGATATCTTTCCCTCCAAGACCAAAAACAAATGAACTTCCTTCGAGGGTAAAATGGTCTTTTTCACGGAATCTGTTTGTCATTAAAAATTAATTGGGGTTTTAATGGCCTTTACACTTATTTTTAGCACAATAAAAACTATAGATTTACCCTCAAAAGAAAAAAAAGGGTACAAGGGGCTTTGATGTCATTTTCTTTTAAAAAAACAATGAAATAAAATTAGTGCCTTTAAAGAAAAAAATTGTAAAAATAATTTCTATAAGCTTTTTCATTTTTTCATGTGGTTTTTTTTTTATGTTGTAATCAAGTTGGTTAAAGGCAATTTAGTACTTTAATAAATATAGAATATTAAAAAAAATAGCTATTACATGCTACAGTAAAGGTAAAAGGCAAGATTGAAAGTTAAGAGGGCACTCAAGAATAAATACGTGTTCAAGTTGAGAATTGAAGAAAATTGCTCATATTAATGGTACAAGGCAAAATTGGTTATAAAAGAATTCAATTATAAGAAGGGAAATGATTTTGAAAAAATCTTTTCACCCGTGGTCAAAGATGTCTTTAATTCGAGTTGTGCTCGATTTAGCTACTATTTTGAATCTTGAAGTTGAACAACTTGATGACTAAAATGAGGAGATCTATATGGAGAAGCTTCATCCTTTGATGGTAGAGCATGGTTATGATAGAACCACTTATGATCATTTTGTGTTTATAAAAAAGTTTCATGATGGCAACTTCATTATTCTCTAGCTATATATGAATGATATGTTGATTGTTGGCTATAATACTGAGAAAATAAAAAGTTTGAAGGAAATTTAGGTAAGTCTTTTGCAATTAAAGACCTAAGACCTACAAAACATATTATTGGAATAAATATTCCTTGTGACGGAATGAATAGAAAACTTTGGCTATCTTAGAAAAGGTATGCTAAAACAATACTTGAGAGCTTTAATATGACCATGTCAAAACCCATTTGTTCTCTACTTGTATGCCACTTTAAGCTAAGTTCTAAATAATGTTTTTCAAGTGATGAAGAAAGAAATGAGATGAAGGAGGATTCTCATACATTCATAGTTGGTAGCTTGATATATATATCAAGGTTTGCACAAGGCCAATTATAGCTCTTGTTGTTGGCGTGGTTAAATAGTTCCTCTCAAATCTTGGTAAAGAACAATGGTCAATAATAAAATAGATTCTCAAGTATCTCAAATGTACTTCTAGTTTTAGTTTATATTTTGATAATGGTAAACATGTGCTGAATTGATACACAAATACAAATATGGTTGTTGATGTTAATTCTAGAAATTCCACATTAAGATATTTAATGACCTTTGCAGGAGAAAAGTTTCATGGCAATCAAGGTCGCAAAAATATGCTGCGTTATCCACTATAGAGATTATTGGTCTTATTAAAAAGGGTAAATATATAGTAGTTATAGATGAAGAAGTTCTTATATGAAGTAGACCTAATGCAAGAGAACTTCGTATTTCATTAAAATAGTCATAGCGTAATCCATTTTATTAAGCATCCTACTTTTCATTCCTGACCAAAGAAAATTGAGGTTAGATACCAATGAATTTGAGATGCTATAGAGATGAATTCTTTTACTATTAAAAAGGTCTATATTGATGATTATGTGTCAAATATGATGGCTAAGGCTTTACTAAGATAAAATTTTTAGTTCTATAGAAGGAAACCGATGTTAGTGAAGCCTTCTGAAAGAATCCAAATAAGGAGAATTATTGGGTTTGGTCCCTTCTTTTTTGGGCTATAACCCAAAAAACTAAGAAAAAATAGGTGAAGGTTTAAATCCTTTTAGGTCATATAAATAGGTGGCTAGGTATAAAAACCTAACTTTGGCTTATTTTCTTTATGAACCAACATATACAAAAGAAAATGAGAGATGGAAAGCTTTTGACCAAAAAGTGAGAGAGTGTGGAGAAAAAGTGTGTTTTTCATCTTTATGCCTCAATTGGACGATGACTTATTACCCCATTAATATGAGATTATGATATGTTATTTGCAACGATGAGCTCTTCAATTTAGACAATGTTAATCATTGAAAAGCTTCTACCTTTGGGTATTTTATAAAGATCTAATTGATGAGATCTAGTTCTTTTTATTTGTTATTGTTGAAGAAATTCATCCTTGTGATGATGAATTTAGTGATATATATATATATATATATATATATATATATATATATATATATATATATATGCTCTCGCTAATCTAGGAAAGAACTTTGTGATCATATTATTTGAATTAGTGGAAGAGTTTGTGTTGATTATAGTTATGTGATTTTTCCCCACATAGGGTTTTCCACGTAAAAATTTCTTGTGTTGTATGTTTATTTAATTTTCACATTTTAATTGTGTTGATTGGTTGACTCTATTTTTAATTGCATAAAGAGAAAAGGAAATTAAGACTTTGGATTGTAGATTTAGTTATATTGGTGTCTTTTCCTAATATGTTATTGTCTCAGGATAGAAGAAATGAGGATAATGAAGACAAAGAAAACATGTCTTCATGTATTTTCTATTTTGAAAATATAAAAATTCACTCCAAAACTATCTCAGATAAAAATTAATTTCATATCTCCATTTTTATCTCTTCATCCAAATAATTTTATATTAATATTGTCTTCCTCTCTTCTATTTCAAAACAGTAACCAAACCTTAGTTGAAGGTGCATGGTTATACAATACCTCATGTTAAAAAGCAAAGGGAATGCATTTTTGTTTAGAATATCCAACCATCCTATACAAATTTTTGTACATGTAATATTCAAAATTCTTAAACTATCAATCAAGACATTTTCTATGCGATGTTGAAAAGGCTCGAACCATCTCAAGACAATTTTCTATCTCATACTAGAAAATTTTTTAAAACTATGAAAATGCATGGTTCGATAATACTTGAGTTTGAAAAATCTAGTTGAACAAATGTAACATAATATCGTATGTTAAACATCTGATTATATCATGACTCTGTTGGATCAGATGTTTCAAACATTCAGCCATTTATTACAGATTTTTGTATAAATTATTCAAAAGTTTCAAGCATCTATCAAGACATTTTTCTATCTCATCCTAGAAAACATTTCAAAACTAGTGCGAGTGAAGAATCCGAAAGCGCTTGAGAAAGTGCAACAAGTGTCGTAGACTACTGATGCAGCTGGAGTTAGCAGGTGTAAAATTTTGATTTTTTTTTCCCTCATGGCTTAAAATTGGTCTGTCAGAGGTGTTGGCTAATTGGCATGCATAATCCATTGGATCCTATAAATGGGAAGAAAAAATAATTGAAATAGCTAGATTCTAGACCCTCCAATG
>Ga0325403_1003686_pt1 | contig 14041 bp, 4 predicted proteins | sample PopdelMetagenome_19_FD_205665 | JGI IMG/M metagenome (GOLD analysis project Ga0325403, IMG submission 205665) | Populus deltoides microbial communities from Bellville, Georgia, United States - Xylem-PdKOR-R4 | ecosystem: Host-associated > Plants > Phyllosphere > Stem > Wood/Secondary xylem...
TGGTTGGGTCCAATCATCCATTCCTACGGTGCTTCATCTCCACCGTCCATGCTGTTGGGATTACTTCAAGTCTTTCTTAATTTATTTCCTAGTATTTTAAGATCAACAACCGTTTATTCCCTCTAAAGACTTACAAGTGATAATTAGTAGCTGTTATTTTTTAAAATATTTTTTATTTTATAATATATTAAAATAATATATTTTTTATTTTTTAAAATTAATTTTTGATTTTAGTATATTAAAAACTATATAAAAATATTTAAAAAATTAATTTTAATACAAGCCTTTTAGTCTTTTAATATGGTTTTATCATTAATTTCATGGTCATCACAAGTAGTTTCGTCCTTTTAAGTTAATTAATTAATATTAAAATTTTTAAAACATTGTTGTCGTGGGTTTACATACATCGACACATAGAAGATATCCATGCTCTTTAAGCAGCACTTGTGATATCTCTTAGTGGCCAAACCCGTGCTATCACCGTGTCGTTGTGTCTTTTTTCTCCCGGTGAGCTAAGGTGCGATGGTTTGTCACCAACAAGTTTTTTTTATTTTCTCTCTCCACCCTTAAAAAACGCATCTTAGTCCTTTTTATTTTTAGTATTTCTATATCAATTCTTATTCTTTTAATTTCTAAATTTTATTTCTTAACCCTTTTATATAAATTTTATTTAGTTTCGATTTAATCTTTCAAATTTTATGTGGAGGATACAAAAGAGTAATAAAAAGGGAACAAACAAAGCTTCTATTTTTGTTCCCATAGACGATGCCTTTGATGAAGCTAGAACAAACTCACTAGATCTAGGCTTTCTTTATGGATAATAACAAGTTGGATGGTGGTGTTACTTGCAGAAGAATCCTTCGATGTTGAAGTCAGTATAAGTTCTTTTCAAGTAGATATCATGTAAGAAAATGGGAAAAGGAGATTTATATATTTTTCTTCTATGTTGAAAAATGAGGAAAAAAAATCCTTTGGGAATAAATAGCTTATTTTAGGGAAAAAAAATCTAGAGCTACTTACTTGGTAAGGTGTTAATTCTACTGCATAGCTTACCTCGTCAGAGGATAGCTTGCCCATGTCATTTATAATAAGTGGCAATTCTAGTTGAAATGTAGATAGAGTTATAAGGTGTATAACTTGACATTGTAGCCTAGAAAAATAAAAGATGTGTGATAAAAAAAAAAAAAAAAAAAAGGTGGTGGGTCAGGTGAAGGCTGAGCCATATGAGATTTGGTTAGGCCTCGATCCAATCAAGCTTATGAGCCTCGGTTAGGCCTCAATGTTTCCTCCATGAACTAGTGACGCATGCACTAAAAAAAAGATTTGGTTTAGCACTGATGACCACTTCTTTTCTCTCTCTTTATTACTTGGTGTTTGCATCATGCGTTGTAATTTCTCATATTAACCCCTCAACTTCTCTTTCCTTTCAATTAGTCCCAGTTCTTTCTATTATTATTTGTTTTGTTTTAAGTGATTTATGAGGTTTGGATTTTGTTTTGATTTCATCCTTATTTATTTTTTTCTTTGTCAAATGTGGTCTTTATTTTTTTAATTGTTAATTATGTAATTTGAAATCATTTATAAATTTTTTTTTTTTTTGTGATTTCACCATTCATTATTTTTTTCCTATTAGATTTTATTTTCATTCTTTTGATTGTTGTTTTTTTTTCCTTTCACCAATTTTTTAGATTATTTTTTTTATCCAATTTCTTTTTTCAACATTAAATTGGTTTAGATATGAGCTTCTCGGTTAGCTTGTGTCTAAGATTTCACAGGTTGTAAGTTTGGAAAATTAACCCAACTTTAGGAAGTTTGTCCGTGATTGCATTGTTTTTATTTTATCATTTTTTTAAACTAATGTTTTTTTTTTAAATTTCATCTTTCAACATTTAATTCATTGGGGATTGAGCTCTATTTTTTTATCAGCTTTCTACATCTTTTGTTTTTTTTATTGGGTTATCTCAGGGTTTTTTATTTGTTGTTCTTTGTTAAATTTATTTTTGAAAAAATAAAATTTATTCTTTAATTAAATAGAATGGATTTATTGAATATAAGTGGATGCTCACTTCATTATGTTTTGCCTGATTTGCTTTTCTGAGGCATTGCTCTAGCGGCCGATGTTGCTTCTTTCGATGGTGTTGTGCAACCCCTTGTAACGGGGTTTGAACCGTCTCAACAAACTTTTTCGGTGATGGCCGATATTCACAGTAAAGTGATGATGAGTCTCCGACAATCTTTCCTTTATTCTCATGATAAATATAATATCGATGACTCTTTTTTTTCATTAATTGTTGCTAAATGTTATTTTTACGATGCATTTTTTTATAATTGCCTGTATTTTAAATAAGATTATCTGATCTTATTGGATCTAGTCATGTTAATGATTCGAATATCAAGTTTTTCTTGTTTCTTTAAAAACACTAACATAACCTAGATATTTTTTTTTACATTAAAAAAAATTGACAAGCACACGATGCAAGACGGGAGACCGATCTATTTCATTCTGTTCATCATCCAAATGCATTCTGTTGTTAACAAAATTTCACAAACCACCAATTCACAGCATGTTCCTTTTTTTCCCCAAGCAACATGTAGGGGCAAAGAAAAATAAACCCCAACTGAGTTGTTCTTTGGATCATGAATTGGGATAGGCCTTATTGCTCGAGGTCGAAAATTTCATCTCAAATCAAAGCCAAAAGTCTTGAAAACCCAAATGCTATATGATTTAATGTCAAACATCCAGTAATGCTATATTATTTTCTAGGCCTAAATGAATCAACTGTTGGTCCAAATCCAAACACTTAGAAGTCAATATCTTCGTTACCTCGACCTCACCAAACTTTTCATCGCTTGCAATTGCATAAATTACAAGACCAATCTTGTTGAAACATTTCTTATGAGAGGAAGCATGTTCTTGACCATATGTAAGAAAGCAAGGGTGAAAAGGAAAAGATAGGTGGCAATTGCCTGGCTGGAGAGCAAGATACCAAAGAGCAAGGGTGAAAAGGAGCTGAGAGGACTGAAACACCGAAAAAAGATAGAACACTAAGCACTAAAGAGCCGCGTGACCTTGCTAAAGCTACCAAAGAAAACGACCGTTAATAGCTCATACTTTGACATTTGACAATACCTCACTTGCACAGTCTCATCAGCTCAAAGACACTGTATAAGGAAATAATATCCTAGTCAAAACCATCAATATCATCCATGTTTGCACTGTCTCACCCTTGAACGCGGCAGGGTATGTGACGATGCTTTCACATATCAACACTGTATAAATAAACCCCATTGTGCACATTCGCAAGCCAACCTTTCTTTCTTTCGTAAATACTATCGGACCGCGACCTATATAAAGAGATTCATTCAGTTCGTTTAGAAATGAAAAGGGATATGTACATTACATTTCCATGAAGCTAAAAAAACTCAAAAAAGACAGTTAACAGAGAGAAAGTAAACCTATATATTTCTTGAAAGACAACTTCTAGTTGTAAAGAATTACTTAAAGAAAAAAAATCATTTTCCTGTTTGTTCAAATTTCGCTTTTCTTAATTCTTTCCTGTTTATCTTGGACTAGAGAGTTCCATTGCATATGAATCCAAAAAGTGCTCATCGTCATCCTCATCCATTGTAGTTCCAAACATGCTGCTGGAACGATTAGGACCACTTTCATCATGTTTTGAAGCACAGGTAGTGCTTTTGTTATTGTTGTTAGGATGGGAGAGGCTCATTGTAGGATTACAATGACTATGTGCTACAGCCTATTTCTCGGCGAGACCATCACCTTCAATCATCCGGACAACTTCAGACATTTTGGGACGATGAGCTAGGAGGAATTTAGTGCATAAGCGCCACTTGTAGCATCTCCCCCACCTCAATGCGACAGAAGTTACTCCCCAGCTCTTTATCCACCAATTCTTCCAATTTCTTTTCTTGTTGTACCTTCTTCACTTGTCACCATTGTCATACACGTTTTTTTACCAACTATTGTTATTTGTGAATATGAATTTGAAATCTCCTAACTCAGTTGCAACAATGTAAAGCATAAAGAGCCCGAAAACAAACAAAATAAATCATGTTTACAGATATTGGCATACAAGGCCCAACAGCATGAAATGTCCCACACGGATAGGGACTAATCCTATACAATTATCCACACAAACACATCAATGATATGTCCCTTTCAAATGCTTTACGGCAATTGGGAGTGCTATATGCGGTCTAGAATCCCATTGAAGCTATTTAGATTTAAGCAAAATCTAAAACCTAACTATAATCGGCATGATCATGGCTGATGGTACACACAATGAAAGTAATGAGCCATCTGTTGAAGCAATTCAAGATTATAGTAGCAACAGATGAGACTTACCCATTTAAGCACAGCTCTTTTTTTATTAACATTTTTTCCAAATTCAAGAGCTCTCATTCCAGTAATAAGCTCTATCAAAAGAATGTCAAATCCAAAAACATCGGTTTTCTCAGATGATTGGCCAGTGGATAGGTACTCTGGTGCAATGTGCCCCACAGTGCCACGGACAGCAGTAGTGACATGGGAATCAACATGGTCTAAAAGTTTGGCAAGGCCAAAATCACCAACCACAACCTCACAGAATTCGTCAAAGAGCACATTAACAGCCTTTACATCCCTATGAATTATCTTAGGGTTGCGTTGCTCATGTAGATAAAGAAGACCCCTGGCAATTCCTATTGCTATCCTCTTCCTATTGTTCCAGTCCAATGCAGGTTTCATTGTTTGATGAATTGATTATCTCAGGAACATTCCAAGTGGCCCAACATAAATCATAGCAGTTCTAGTAATAGATTGTGAAATAAAAACAAATTCTAATTAGGTAACCATGCATTCAAAACTCACACCCTACCACCTTCAATCCCTTAGATAACAGTGGGGCCAGGGAAAGTTCCCCTCAGGATCTCCTAAAGATCAACTGAATTCAGATTTGAAAGTAAAGAAAGACATGGATAACTTGTGCTTTAAAGAAATAAACATCAAGACAATTTAGAAAAAAAAAGGAATATGAAAACTTAAGTTCTCTAGTATTGCCATTGTTGAATTAAATGTTTTGAGGAATTCAGTTCACTTTCTCACGTTCAACCAAAACAAATAGCAAAACTTCATTTCAGTCTCAAACTGAACACAAATACAACATGGATAAAAAAAACATAACAATAATAAACTATACATTCACCATGAAATTGGCGAAGAGGAAAAAGGTCAAGACCAAACAGAGAAAAAGAAAATAAATTGACCAGAACTAAGAACAAATCTAACATGTTTTAAAGCTGTGCCATGATGAAGTTAGAAACAAGGGCACCAATTAAGACCTCTGAAAAGACCAGAAATAGTTAGAAACTATAATATAGAAAACGGGCAGTACCTCAATAATCACAAAGCAAAAGGATTTATATTGCCAAAAATATTGTTGTCCACAGAGCATTATTATGCATAAAAGTTACATAAGGTAACCAAGAGCTAACTCTAAGCCTTGAAGCCACGCTACCATTTGACATGTAAGGATAAACCAAAAGCCTCTTATTATGAGAGGCACAATATCCAATCAACCGCACCAAATTACTGAACTACAAGGCTGATCATCTCTAGTTCCGTTTGAAACTGTGATTCCCTAGCAGTTCCAGTCAAATTCTTTAGCCGTTTCACAGCCATCATGGTCCCATCTCCTAGCTTTTCATTGTACACATTGCCAAAACCTCCAGCACCAAGAATGTTCTTTGAGCAAAAGTTATCAGTAGCAATTTGAAGCTCTCTGAAAGTGAAGTTCCGGAGATTTCCTAGGCTAATTCGCTCCTCTTCTTGATTGTCTGCAACAAAATTCCATGACCCATCTGAGCGTTTTTCAGGCTCATGCTATCATTGATTAAAATTTAGATAAAATAGGATGTTACTTATACTAACCACTAATGTTAAGTATCATTTGGCCTTTTTGTTTCCCACGAAGCCAAAGGATTCCAAGTGCTAGGAGGAAGAGAGATACAAGACTGAGACTAACCCCAAGTGCAATTGCTAATTTTTTTAGGCTTATGCTTACCTACACAAAGAGAACAGACATATTACAATTTGACTGAAAGAGATTAGCCAAAAGGTAGACATGAGAGGGATATAGAGATTTCACCAGTTGATAAACTAAGACAGAAAAGAGGACCAACATTGGCTGATCCAGAGCACCCTTCAGTAGAGTGGCTTCCACAAATCAACAGATTACCTGTAACACTGCATTAACCAACAATGGAACACAAAAATAAAATAATATTTGATAAAGCATTGACCAAGTACACAATAATTGAAAAACAAGGCGTTGTAGATAAACCATACTTGAATGTTCTTGTAGGGGACTTGGGCACATGTCCACTGAGATTGTTATAAGACAGGTCCCTGAAATACCAGTGTAATGATAAAAAATAAGAAAACCTAACGCGAGTTGCTGAGCAAAAACATTATGACATCAAAAGGTTACCCACATGCTACATGCTGTGTTCGTTTTCCAAGGCACTTAAACATAAAATACAAACAAGAACTGAGAAAAAGAAAACTATACTCACAAGAAAGCAAGCTGGGGGATTTTGGCCAAAGACACTAGAAAAGGCCCAAACAAGCTGTTGTTGTTTAGCCTCCTACTCTCGTATTACATAACAAAAAATATCACAGTAGTTAATCATAAAGATATCAAAATAAAACAAATAAAACCATTTGGTTTGGTTGCTAATTGTGAATATTTAATGAAGATCAAAATAACAAACCCCACTACCCAACCAATTCCATCACAAGAATAATCTGCCAATTTGCGTACACCTTTTATAAAACAAGAAGAAAAAAAGAATAGAAACCATGAAACAAGGCATGCAATTCTGTTGGCGTTTTGTTTTCTTTTCCTTTACTCCACCTTCTTGGAAACCAAACAGATTATGAAGAATAAAATTAGCAAACAACTTACAAGTATTAGAGACTATTTAATTGGCCAAGAGACTCTGGTACCACACCAGAGAACCTGTTGTTAGAAAGATCCAAAGTCTGAAGTTTTGAGAGAGTGCCAAGCTCTAGCGGAATTTGACCAGAGATGTTATTGTTTTGCAACAACCTTCACATCCACACCAACAAGTTGAAACACAAAAAATAAAATATCAATCATAAGGAGACAAATGGGGTTGTAATGTTCTATTCATGAATTTTCTTTTCACACTTGAACAGATAAACAAAGACACTCCGCTCTGTTTTGTTGCAGATACAAAGTTTTGAATCATGAAATCCCACTTTAATATTAGAGTTTTGCCAAAAGACTTCTGTTTAGATGTAGAAAATCAAACTGGAAAGAAAATTCAGAACCCAGAAATTCTTTTTACTCTTTCACCTTCCTTTTCTTAATTACAACAAGAAACAAGAAAAATCAAAAACTCAAAAGAGAAACTAGAAGAGGGTTTATCAGAATGTGAACTATAAAAAAGTTGAAAGAAATAAAAACTAATGAAAAGAAGCTTAAAGTTCTTACACTTGGCGAAGATTTGTGAGATTTCCTATGGTTCCGGACAGAGAACCAGAGTGAGACTGGCTTGGAGCCCCCTACAAAGCAAAACCAAGAAATGAACTTTATTTCAAGTTCTATGAAACAAAGTCTCTTAACATTAAATAAAGTCAGCAACAGCTAAAAAAAAAGGAGAAAAACTTGGAAACTCACAAGCCAATAACAAGATTTTCAGGAGAGTAAGTGATCATAGCCCAGCTACAAGGATCAACAGAATCCTCATCCCAGTTGCTTAACACTCCATGTGGATCATGTAAAGCTTCCCTTATACTTATCAAAGCCTCCACTGTAAAAAACAAAAAAAAAAGCCAACAACTTTAAAATACTAAAATCCACAAAAGCGTATGTACATGTAGAAAATAGACGTTTGATGGGGTTGTACCTCTTGTTACCTTCATGGTTTCTAGGTTCATATGAAAGAGACGGTTCAGCTAAAAAAAGAGAGAAGAAAAGGAAATGCAACAGCTTGAAAGCCATAACTAGTTAGCCTGTAATTCTAGTTATAAACATGTCTAACAAAAAGAACCTAAAATTATGAATGATGCAAATGTAAGTTATGAAACAATATACTACTGCTGCTACTATATTTTTATCTCTTTTTTATTTTACTTTCCTCTCTTTTTTGTCACCATCTTTTAACAAACAACACAATCCTTTACTTTTTCTCTCTCCATAAGTGTATCTTTTCTTGTTGCTTTTGGTCTTGTAGGGGGAGAGAGAGAGAGAGAGAGAGGGAGAAGGTGATAAGTAGAGGGAAGGAACCAGGTATGAGGTGGGGTGATATAGGTTGTCAGGCTGGAGAGTGCAGAAACTGAGAGGGAGGGGATGCTATGGTACTGTAAAAAAGATTGGTTTATCTCTGTCTTTTCATTTTTTACTTGTTACACCCAAGACATAAAAGAGGTATAGTCCCAGAGAATCAAAAACCAATTGCGATGCCACTCATGAACCCTTAAAAGTAAAACAATAATTTTGAAGAACATTTGTTTTCTTTTAGTGAGTAGAGGTCATTTGCTACTTTTGATGGTCTGCTAGACTGCTATGCTGTTAGATGTGTACCTATTGATATTTGCATTGCCATCATTATGGCCTATTTGTGAAGGAAGTGTTCTTAAATCTTAATTATTATTTCTTTACAATTCCATTGAAATTATTGTGCATTGGGATGATACAGGGAAGTAAAGATAAAGCATTAAAGCTGAGCATTTTAATGTTAGTGGAATGTATACCTAAAGTGTATTTGGTTTAAGAAAATAATAAATTTATAACTTTTTTAAATAAATAAAAATATTTTAATATATTTTTAAATAAAAATCACTTTCCTTTTCCCTGCAAAACCTAAAACCTAACACGCACTCAACTCAATGTTATTTACATCAATTTAAGTGGGTGTTTTAATTTATGTAGACAATTTGTTTTTTCTTTCAAATCATGTAATCATTTGCTGTAGAATTAATAGTAACTTGGAAAATGTGTCAGGCACTAGAGCTTTCCTAGGATGGTCATTTTAGGTCAGCCTGGCGCAAGTGGTGCTGGTAGTGGTGGATATTTTCTGCATGAGTTGCAATTATCAATAACAAGACATAAGACTGAGGCATTGAGGGATTACGTGTGATAAAATTCAACCACTTTGTATTTGTTTTCTTTCACTCACAGTAATAGGTTTGGATGTCCATAGAGCCTCACCAGACAATACTATTAAGTAGAAGATTCGTAGTGATTCCTAACTAAAGAACTGAATTCCAAACCTCTCAAACACATCCTAAAGCCCATTATTTAGCATGAGTGCATTACCCTCGTATCAATATTGGTCTACTTGCCACTAACAACATGGACACAACATACATGAATTTATTGAAAGCGCGTCCAGTGATTATATATCCTTTAAAATTGACTATATTATCATCATCAATAGATATAACCCACAAAACCTGGAAGTTAAACAACTTTTGCATAATTCTATTGTCACTCTAATCTTGTGTCTCCAAATAGTTCAAAATTGGTGACAAATATATTCTCTTATATAGATACTCTTGCATGAGTTCAAGGTTATATAAACTATCTTGAACCTTAGGTAAATTTTAACTTATGATCTTCATTTCCTTCTTAGTTATACCATCATTTAAGGTAAGGAGTTTGTCCAATATCCTCTATTAATAAAAGTCACTCCCTACACACACACCTTTAATTCAATATCCTTTACCGATGAAAATCACTCCCTAAACACACACCTTTAATTCAATATCCTTTACCAATGAAAGTCACTCCCCTCACACACACACCTCTAATTAGTATTGCATGTTCTATCAGGACATTGAAGAAAGAGATTGAACAATTGATATCCAACGACTATATTCAATAGTTTGTGAAGAGGGATACACACATTGAACAAGGTAGGGAAGATTTCAGCCAACCTAACTAGGTCTTGCCAGAGATCAATGTCATCCTGGGTGGAACGTCAACATAAGGAAACGCGGGAAACAAATCCTTACTACCACTTGCCTATCTAATGCATGGCATGAACCCTTTATATTTTACCTCAAAAGACGTGGAAGAGGTAACCCCTTCATGGTCATTGACATGAGCCTAGCCTACAATACCATCCAGAAATCTTGTTATTAGCACTAGATATCTTTCATTGGGCTCGAATGCTAGCCCAAGCTTGGGTGTTGATCATTCCCATCACTTTTTTGTGGGCTCGAGTGCACCATCCAAGCCTAACCCTCAAAAGATGTGTCATGACCTAGTTTTTAAGCCTAAAAACATGTGTTGGGTCCTTTTTTCTTCTTCCCACATAAATGTTTGTGTAAGAGATATTTTTTCTCATTAATGCTTAAGTAATGAATATTTTGTCTCTCATAAATATTGACATGATGAAATTACTCTCCAGCCCCTCCACCCAAGAAAAGGACAAAATTCAATGGCTACAAGTTTTTCTTACATTGAAAAGAGATACAGATTTAACAGAAGAACAACTTAAATCTTAGAATTTAGAGCTCTTTAAGTGTATTTTTTACTCATTTTCTCTACAAAGTTGCTGATTTTACCATCAAAAAGTCTGCAAACACCCTGAAAAATGACTTATTTGAAGGTATCCAAAGGCATTCATCAAGAAAAATTACCTCAACATTGAAAAAAAAAACTATTTAAAAAGACACTTAATCAATTTATGATTTAACCACTAAAATACATTATTTTATAAATACTTCTAATTTTAACATTTCATCACTGAGCAACCATTTTCTTACAATTGTTAACGGCTAGTGAATTTGCAAGAGCAACACAGACATCATCCTGGCTTTCGTGGAACAAAATCCACCCATCCCCAGAAAGAAGCAAAAGAAAAACACTGAAAAAGAAAAGACGAAAAGGAAAACAAAAAAACACGAGTGAAGAAGCTTTTATTCCAAAATCCAAACCAAACCCATTAAACTATACACTAAATTTTATAGAAATGTGTGTAACAAGAACATCTTGGATATGAATATACAAAGGTGACCATACTATATATATATATATATATATATATATATATATATATATATATATATATATATATATATATAATAAGAAGTAAAATAATAATACAGGGAGAAGAAGGAGAAAGCTCAAGATCAAATCTTCATTGGAGTGCGCTTATTCTTCCCTGCGAGCTGAGGGTGGATTGACTCCTCCCGCGATGGGTTGGTGTTGTTTTTCAGTGCAATTTGCCCAGAAAATGCTAAAGCTTGAGAATGGGAAAAGGCAAAAGGTCACGCCCGTGCCTTACCTTGGCCCCACAAATGGTAGCCTTCTTACCAACCATGCGTAGCTTGCGTTGTGTGTAAATTTGGATATGTCCGAGGCTAAATTTGTAAATTTTATTTATAAGTCTAGCGTGTTAAAATTTAATAAATTCTCAAAATTTAACCACTTTTTAAAATCAATTGGTCACAACGCTATTTTTTTGGGGCGTGTTTATATGAAATACATGCTAAATGATGCATATTATAAGAAAAATAATATTCGGAGTCTTTTATTTGGGTTCTCATAATAATAATAATAATAATTATTATTATTATAATAATGCTTTTATTTTTTAGTGACATTAATTTTATTTGTCTTTTGCATGTCCTTTAATTTCTTTATCGATGACATGAACCGACTATTTGAGGGTTATTGTCTACTCTTAAAATAGTAGAGATCCTTAATTTAAAACCGTAGCTATCAAATCTTTTTGTTGCGGTATTATGGTATCATATAATACATGTGTTACATGTACATGTTCATTAAATTTTTTAAGAAAAAAATTAAAATTTATTGAGTATTTACCGTGATTTTAGATATAGATCATTATTCTACCATTTTATCCTTCAAAAAAAATTATTGGGTGAAATAGTCCTTTTTTTTTCAAGGATCTATTGTTAAGAGATTTATTAAGAACAATTCAGTCTTTTAACATTTTAAATACACAATATAATTGTTATATTGCCTAAAAAAACAAATATTTTAAAGGGTTACATGGAGTCAATTTTATCTTTTTATATTTTAAAGGTATGATATAAAAATTATATTACCCTTACAAGCCCAAATTGTTCAACTTACATCAAAGGTTTTTTTTTTAATGAAGGTCTTTTTTTATTGTATTTTTTTCAAGTTTTTTCCCTAAGTATTTTGATTATTTGAAATTTTACTTCGTTATTTTTTAGGATTTGTTTTCTATGAGATTAGTCTGTACTTCATAACCAGGATCATAGGTCTTAAAAGTTAACATGTGTTGACTTTGATCTTTTTATTTGGTTTATTTTTTATTATTTTTTTCAATTTCATCTTCCATGGTCTCGGGGTTAGAAGGTTAACTTATGTTGATTTAGATTATTTTTTTATTGATTCTTTAAACTAATTATTTTTACTGGTCTTGGGTTTAAAAGGTTAACACGGGTTGACTTGGAATTTTTTTTCATTGCTTTTTCTTTAATTATTTTTTTTAATTCTACATTTCAACATTTAATTATTTGATAATTGAGCTTAATTCAATTTGTCTTCGATTAGTTATCTTGGTATCACTACTAGATGATAGATTTGACATGCTAACCCGGATGGGTTCAAGTATATATATATATATATATATATATATTCAAATTTTTTTATCAATTTATTTATTATCATTATTTTTTTTTCATAGTATTTGAATTACTCGAACATAAAGAAGAACAATTTTTTTATAGAAATACTAGCGTTGTTTTAGCATTATTTTTATGTTGAAAAGATTTGGAAACTCACGGACCTATCTAGTGTAAATCTAATATAATCATCAAATTGTTCATATATAAATTTTTTTTATACAATTCAATTGGTGGTTTTAATTAGGTGATATATGAATTAGTTTTCTGTATTTTTATTTAAGATTTAAGATCAAGTGAATTTCATGAAAAATATTTTTTTTATCTTATGAACTAAGTAATTTAAATTTAAATGGTTAGTTTAATATTCAGTTTTGTATGAATAGCCAGTCGAAGAATATACTGACCGTTAAAAATCAAAAGCAGGTTAAATGTAGATTGCTAGAAAAAGGGAAATATATATGCAAAAACTACGGTGGAAAAAAAAATGCTCAATTCTCATTGATAAAAAGATACGGAGTAATTTATTATTTTGTGCTTTGTTTTTTTAATTTCGTAATTCCGTTTTGCCTTAGTGAAATCTATACGTCCAAGGTAAAGATGTATGAGCACTGATGGGACTTTCATCCTGTCCAAGCTTGGTTTCTCTCAAGATTTTTACACTGGGAAACGTTAATATGCTTTTTTTATTTTATTTGAGGAAACCATATTATCCAGAAAACATATTTTTACGTCTAGATGATGAGAGAGTAATATCCTAATTGTCTTATATTTTTATAAAAAAAATATATATTTTAACTCAAACTTGAAACCCACTATTCAGATTCCAAATTTTTTATTATTACGCTAACCTAATATGCGTACAATGATGAATCAAAATCACGGTAAGCATGTAAAAAAACCAAAAAAAAAAAAAGCAAAAGTGGATGTGTTTTGATTTGAAAATACGTTGATGATTATACGAAGTCTGAATTACTATGGGTGCTTGCTTGGATGCAGCACATGAAGATGTTGCTGGGATGTATGGTATTTTCTGGGGGGGGATAAAACAGAGAGAGTACTTTGTATGCCATAGATTTCTGCTCTTCAATCACCAGTGGTAGTTTCTCTACTTGTGTGATATTATTAATGTGCTGCTGCAATCCTCAATAAATTCAGGCGTCCGGCTTGAGTTTTCTACATCAACATTAACTGTTGTTCTTCAGTTGTCAACATCCAAAGGTTTTTTCCCCTGACTGTACTTTCACGTAATACGGGAAACGGAAAGGAACGAGCCAGGAGTACTTTAGCCCAAGATTCATAAAGATTTTAAAGTTGCATGCAAATCATACCAAATGCATCTTTAAATCCCATCTTGCTGTAGAATTACCCTGGAACTGTATAATCCAA
>Ga0325403_1003687_pt1 | contig 14040 bp, 7 predicted proteins | sample PopdelMetagenome_19_FD_205665 | JGI IMG/M metagenome (GOLD analysis project Ga0325403, IMG submission 205665) | Populus deltoides microbial communities from Bellville, Georgia, United States - Xylem-PdKOR-R4 | ecosystem: Host-associated > Plants > Phyllosphere > Stem > Wood/Secondary xylem...
CGAACACAAAAAAACAAGAAGATGAACAACACAAACACTAAAAAACTTAAAAGAACACTAAAGAAAAACAAAAATAACAGAAGGATATGACCTATTTTTAGAGCCTAACTCTAATACCAACTGATGTGAACCTCATGATCACGCAACCCATAATCAAGATTGAGATCTGATCTAGAAAAGCCAAAATTGATCTGATAGGAGTATGATACAATGAAAACCTGCCCCAAGGCAGCAACACTATTGGAATGAGTAAAATGATGCCACGAAGCCAGTTAATCTTTGATAAGTCAGATTCAGCTCCTTCAAGAACTGAAAAATACAAGAATCACTCTTACACATTAAAACTGAAAAAATCAGAATTTATATTCATCAATGACCCTAAAATTTAGGTTACATGTGTTTAAATAGTTCTTAAAAATTAACCATTCAGCTCCTTCAAGAACTGAAAAATGCAAGAATCACTCTTACACATTAAAACTGAAAAAATCAGAATTTATATTCATCAATGACCCTAAAATTTAGGTTACATGTGTTTAAATAGTTCTTAAAAATTAACCCTAATGGATTTACCTTTGTAGGCTGAACTGACCCATATACAAAACTGATCAAAAAACCTTAAACTGAAAAGCCCATAACCTGATCCAAGCAAGCCTTGGATCCTAGCTTAAAAAAAGTTTTAATTAAGCCCAAACATTAAAGAAAATAATAAAAATAACTAATTTGTCATTAAATAGCACCACCCCTTCTTTCCTTATTTAACTAGGATGAATAAGGAATCATTATAAGAAAAAGATTTTGGAACATTAATGAATCGTTGCCACTCTTGAAAATTATGTTTCAGCTCATTAAAGATTCTTATGAAATAAAAAAATTCCCAAAACAAGTTGTCACATCCTTTTAGAAAAAGAATCCTTGCTAGATAGGAAGTTCACAGTTCAAAAGGAAATAAATAACAAAATTCATACAGCCTGTTTTGACCTGTATTGCAAGTCCTTTTCAAACTCCAATTCACATGGAAATTTACCCTAACATAGACAAATTCCTCTAGAATCTTCTGGTAAAGTTTTAGCTCGATCCAATAACTAGATTTCGAGTTATGCTTATTAGCATAAAATTAGACGGTAGAAACATTAACGCCAAAATCTAAATCTGACATTACTTGAATTATATCACAAGGCCGAACCGTATCACGCTCGTAGTAAAACAACCAAATATTTTTTAATAAAAAAATATCATGATGAGTTTCACAAAGAGAACAGTTGCTAATATTAAAAAAGATTTTTATAATCTTATTCGAAAACGCAATGTATTAAACAAAATAATATCTACATATATTCTTAATTTGTTAAGAAAACTTAATAAAATATTATACCTAATGTCGCACGTCAGCGCGCGGCGTCGGCTGGTGATTTTCTAGTTCATTTGTTTGGTTCGTTAGGAGTCGCCACCTAGTATTATGGTAACTAGGAACCTATGGTCTACGAGAGTTTGGGTAAGGGACTGGTTGTGTAAGGGGAAGACGCATCACCCCCAGTGCACCCTACCTAAGGTAGACTGCATTATTATTTGATTGTTTTTTAAGTAGAGTTTCTATTTGTTGGTCTTTTCTAGGGTTCAAGGTAAATCTCTCTTCATGAGAAAGTCTCTACCTTATTAGATTAAATCCTAACCGTTCTAAAGTCTAAATTTTAGCATCGTATTTTATTTATACCTTGTATCTTTAATACCTGAGGGTGTACTTTATCGTGTAATTTTACACCCGTCAAATATTAAAGTTTACATCTGGATCCTAAAAAAAAAAGATTGAAAAAGGTTTTTGATATTTTGGCCAAACCTTAATGGATGACCATAAACTAGTTATGATATCCATTTTTTTGGATTTTTAAAACATGGGAAAGATGCAAGTTTTTTTTTTAAAATAAAAATATGCTTGGAAAAGTTTTTAGGTTTTGGCCGTATGCATGAAATTCCTTTTTTTTTCTATTTTTTTTGGAGAAAACCGGGTATTTTAATACCGGACTTGTATTTTAAAATGTAAATATACAATCCGATATTATACAAAATTAGTAGAAAAATATTTGAGAAAATCACAAATTTTTCAAAAGGATTATGAAATTTTTTGGAATTTTTTTTCGTTTTTTTTAATATTATAATATTATAATATAATATTATAAATAAATAAAATAAAATATAAATATAAATAGGCTGGGCAGGCCCAGCTAACTGGGCCAGGCTCAGCCATAGAAAAGGTTAGGCCAATCTCGGCCCGAAATGGTTGGGCCGACCTCGGCCCAATACTTTTTATTTATTTCTTTAGAGCCGGGCTGAACCCAGCCCAGAACTTTGGGCTGGGCCGGACTCAGCCCGGCCCAACGTCCACTGCATGTGCAGTGGGCGTGAATTATAATTCACGCCCACTGTTCATGTGAACAGTAGGGAGGACGAACAAGAAGAGTGGGGAGGAAGAGGAAGCGGAGAGTTACCTCGCGTAAGGGTGGTCTGACCGAAGAGGACGACGTGGTGCAAGCGGTGGCAACGATGGAGAGTTAAGCTGCTGGGGTTGCTGCTGCTGAGTTGCAGGTGTTGCTGCTGTCACGGACGGTGCTGCGGTCGCTGGCAGTTGGAGCGGATGAGGAGAGAGTCGCCGCCTCTACTGCTGCTGGTATGGGTAGAAACCGCTGGAAAGGGTGGTCGCTACTACTGTTGGAGTCACGGTGGCGGAGAGGGAAAAGTTTTTCATAGAGAAGAGAGAGGGAGAGGTGGTGCAAACACCACGTAAGGTTGTTGGAGTGTCTGGCTGTGATGAAGGTTGTGGTGGGAGGGACGGTGGCGAGATTAGTGGCGGCCGAAGGTGTGGCTGAGAAGGAGAACGCAGAAAATGATGAAAAACAAGGGAGAAAGGCTGATTTTTTGTCAACTTTGCACTCGATTTTCTTCTTGCTCCGAACATGAAATTTGCTCTGATTTATTGGCGGTGGAAGAGGGCAATCTTGTCTTCACGAGGGAAAAATTTTTAGCCCTTGATTTGAATGGAAGAATCCAGACCGTCCGTTCAAAGTGTGCACCTCGAACTGCCAAATTTGACAGTCCAAGGCTGCCCGAGGTGGCCACTTTAGGCCGGTCATCAGAGCCGTGTTGATGTTTATAGGCCTGAACGGATAATGCTAGGAGATAGAGGGGTTTCAGGTGGCCATTTTGGTGCATGATTTGTCAATTTTGGGGCAGAAATGAGGCATTTAATGCACCTGTGAAATTGCTACCCTGACAGCTTCATCGGGGAAGATGATGAACAGTAACCAGGCGACGCATCGCCTGGTCTCTTCTCTTTGTTGTTTTTTTTAAATTCCAAAACGACACCATTTTGGGTTAAAATTAGGGATTTTGCACCGATTTTTAATTTAGTCCTCCAGCTTTCAATTTCTTCCAATAGAATCCTTAATTGACCCTCAACTTCTGATTTAATGCAATTTGGTCCTGGCATAACTTCAACTTCAGCTCCGGATTTACGCGCCTTTTGCATTATGGTCCTTGGTCTCAGATTTATGCAATTTTGTCCCTAATTGACCATTAAACTTTCAATTTCTTCAATTTGACCCCTGGATTTTGTCAATTAAACCCCTATATTTTGGCGCCTTTTGCAGATTGGTCCTTGGTTTTGAATTTTGTCAATTTAATCCCTAATTGACCCCAAAACTTCAATTTTCTTGCAATTTGGCCCCTAATTTCAATCAATTAACTTGGTAAAAATTAAATTTGGTCTCTTAAAATTCCAATCTTTTCAATTAAGCCCAAATTAGGCTCCCAAACTTAGTTTTTCATCAATTAAGCCCTAAATAAAATTAATTTGACCCATTTAAAGTATAATTAAGTCCTTGCACTTAATTAAATCCTTCAATTGGACCCAAATTAATTCTTAAACATAATTAAAATTTAATTTGGCCTATGATTAAATCAAATTGGCCTATTAAAAATTAATTATGTCATTGGACTTAATTTTTATGCAAATTCGTCCAATAATCATTTAATTTAACCTTGAATTTGCATTTTTTTCTCCATTTTTGGGCATAATGGGGCACAATTAGGTCTTGAATTTCCTCTAAAAATTGCAACTTGATTTCCCTGCCTACTTTCTCCATGTTGCCAGCCTTTATTATTATTTTTTGTCTTTATTTTGAAAAAAAGAAATTTATTTTGGAGAATAACCCAGAATTGGGTTATAACAGTTGCCCCCCTCTTTACAAGGCTTACAATAGAAAGTCTCGTAAGAGACTTTAGATAGTAAGTGTTGTAAAGAAGAAAAAGAAGGATGAGAGATGATTGACTCATCATATTGAGAAATAATGAATCCTTTTGAGGGCTAGAAAGCGCACTCAGAGTAAAAACTAGAAGATTTTTTTTTTTGAAAATTCAAAGATTTTGAAATGGTCGAATTGTCATGGGTGACCTACCCAGCGAAGAATTTTTTACAGTGATGAAAAATGCAGAGATTTTTCAAAGTGGTGAGAAATGTGAAGATTTCTCAAAATGGTGAGAAACGCGAAGATTTCTTAAAATGATTTTATTGTAATGGGTAACTGGCCCAGGTGGAAGATTTTGAAGATGGTGAGAAATGCGAAGATTTCTCAAAATGGTTTCATTGTAATAGGCAACCGGCCTAGATGAAAGATTTTGAAGGTGGTGAGCAATGCGAAGATTTCTCAAAATGGTTTCATTGTAATGGGCAACCAGCCCAAATGAAAGATGAAAATAGTTTTCAAAGAGGTCTGATTATGATGAGTGACCTACCCATGTGAAATAAAATAAAATGTCTTAAAGAGAAGACATGAGAGGGCTCGAAGGCGCACTATTCAAGAGATGAGAGCTCAAAGGAGCGTTCAAAAAGATGGGACCCGAAGGAGGACGAGGACTGAAAAGTGCACTCGAAAGGAGGTAGGGTTAGAAAACGCACTACCCGAGAGATGAGAGCTCAAAGGCGCACTCAAAGTTAGGTTGTAAAGCACAAAACCTAAGATGGTGGAGGGCTCGAAGGCGCACTCAAAGGGACAAAGGTAGGGCTACACAATGCATTAGCTGAGATGGTTGAGGCCTCAACAGCTCACTCAAAAAGAGGTGACAATGAGAGTAATACATCATGATCAATATGCATGTATATTTACCTGACAAATATAGGTCCCCTTTTCTTCATGGAGTTTTCATTTTCTCAAAAGTTTGAGTCTCTAATAGTAAGCTTTGATGGTTCTTTCCACTCTTGCTTACTCGAGTCACACTTTGTGGACTTGTTCTTTATGGAGTTTTCATTTTCCTAAAAGTTTGATTCTCTGATAGTGAGCTTTGATAGCTTTCTCACTCTTGCTTACTCGAGTCACATCTTATGATCTTAACCCCTAGGAGGATGTGACATCAACATACCTTTTTGTCCACAAACCTTTATCTGAAGGATAGTCACCTCTGCACCATATCTCTTGTTTTCTTAGAAAGGGAATTATGGAACCAGCCCTATGTGTTTTGCTGGATTGTCTCTCAGCTTGATCATGCCCGCAAGTATTTGTTTGGGGTTTTCTTTGTAGGCAAGACTTTGAAAGAAAATTTGGTTATTTACAAGGAATTGTTTTCACAAAGAACTTTTGGAATTTCAAAGCTATTCCGAACAAAAATCATTTTGATGTTTGTTTAAAACAAATTTGTTCTGGAACTTCAAGCGACTCTTATGGATAGGCTTGCATAAGTGTTGTTTTTGGTGAAAATATGAAGTGATGTTTTGTTGGTTGAAAAGGGTTCAAGATCCAAAATGAGGGTTTCAAAGAACCAGTTTTCAAAGTTTTCATTTTGAATGCATGAATAATGACTTGTTTCGCGTGGGAAAGCATTGTCCATTGATGTAGATTGCATGCCTTTGATCAGAAAGGGCTTGATTAGGCACGTAATGTAGGGTTAGGCTCTTGGTTATGAAGAAAAAGGATATATATATAGGCTTAAAAGTTGTTTAAAGGATTTTAAGACTAAGGATCATTAGTGCTTATTTCCCAAACTCTTCTCTTTTCTTCTTTTCCCTTTTTTTTTTCATGAATTTCTAGACCTTGAAATTAATTTGCAAAATGGGTCATGGTGCCCCCCGGTGTTGGGCTTTTTCTTCTTTTGATTTTGAGCATCATTATATTAGTAATTTTTGTGGCACGCTCAAATCTTTTTGGGACTCTTTCATGCCCCCCTACTTTGTTTGGGCACTTTTGATCATTGAAGATTTTCTTTCATACCCCCTAATGTTGTTTGGGCACTTTTATCGTTAAGGACTTTTTCATGCCCCCTAGGGTTATTTGGGCGCTTTTAATCATTAAAGATTTTTGCACTTGCCCCCCAGTGTAGGGTGTGATCCTAGCCAAGGTTATTTTTTCAAGAAAAATGCACTAGGCTCAAAAGGGGACTACAAGGGGTTTTTTTTTAGATTTTGTGAAAGGATGATCAAAGATGGCCTTTTTTCATTTAAAACGCATGCAGTTAGCATCGATAAGCTTTGCTTTCTCACATGCGAATATGCAAAAATGGTTCCTCATTATTCATGCAATCAAAACTCTGCTTTGAAGTTATTTTATGGTGTTTGGATTGTCTTTCAGGTTTTTTTTTTAAGTTTTAGGATATCACTTGAATTTTCAGAACCTGTTTGTTAGAACAAGCACCAATTTGATTTTAGTTTTGTACTAAAACTTTGAATTCCCAAAAATCTTCATCAAAACATGGGATCATACATAATTTTTAAGGGGAAACACACTAAAGAAATCTTGGCCAAACTTCAATTTTATTGATTGATAAAGGTAAATACATCAGGCATAGTACTTCTTTACAACATCTGAGTTTACAGGTCTTGGTAGATCCTTTCCATCCATATCAGTCAGAATTAAAGCCCCTCTAGAAAAAGCTTTTTTCACCACATATGGCCCTTCGTAGTTTGGTGCCCATTTACTTTGATCTTCTCCTGATGCTAGTGAGATCTTCTTTAACACCAAATCCCCCTCCTTGAACACCCTTGGTTTGACCTTCTTGTTGTAAGCTTTGGCTATCCTGCTTTGATATAACTGGTGATGGCAAATAGCTGCTAGTCTTCTCTCATCGATCAAGTTTAGTTGCTCAAATCTTAACTTTGCCCATTCTGATTCGTCTAGTTCTGCATCCTTCAGGATCCGCAGTGATGGGATTTCTACTTCTAAGGGCATAACTGTCTCCATTTCATATACTAAAGAATATGGGGTTGCATTTATAGAAGTTCTAACTGTGGTGCGGTACGCATGAAGTGCGTATGGGAGCATCTCATGCCAATCCTTGTAGGTGACCACCATTTTTTGGATAATCTTCTTGAGATTTTTGTTGGCTGCTTCGACTGCCCCATTCATCTTTGGTCTATAAGGGGAAGAATTGAGGTGTTTAATCTTCCATTTGGTGCACAGTTCGTCAATCAGCTTCCCATTGAAATTCTGAGCATTGTCAGTTATGGTTTACCAACCTTGCTGGCAAACCATAACGATAGACCAAATTCTTTTCAATGAATCTCTTGACTACTTTCTGCGTTACATGGGCGTAAGAGTTGGCTTCTACCCATTTGGTGAAGTAGTCGATGGCCACTAAAATGAATCTATGCCCATTACTCGCTTTAGGGTTGATTGGCCCTATAACATCCAAACCCCACATATCAAAAGGCCAAGGCGAGATCATATTGAACAAAGGCGTTGGAGGCGCATTTATCTTGTCACCATATATTTGACACTTATGGCATTTCCTAACATAGTCTATACAATCTCTCTCCATGGTCAACCAGAAATATCCAGACCTTTGTATTTGTTTCGCCATTGTATGCCCATTGGCATGTGTAGCACAAATCCCCTCATGAACTTCTTTTAATGCTTGTTCAATCTCATTTTCATTCAGACACCGGAGCAGAGTCCCATCAAATGACCTTTTATATAAAATTTCTCCATCTAAGTAAAAATTCATGGTCATTCTCCTCAAAGTCTTTTCATCTGTCTTGGAAATCCCTTGAGGATATTCTCGATGCTGGAGAAACTTCTTGATGTCATTGTACCATGGTTTCCCATCTAGAGAGTCTTCAATTAAGCAACAATGGGCTTGGAAGCTTCTGACTTCAATATCTATTGGCTGGATCTTGCTTTTAGCATCAACTTGTGTCATTGAAGCTAAGGTTGCCAAAGCATCAGCAAACTGATTCTTATCTCTGCTTATATGGGTGAATTTGATTTCTTCAAATTCATTGGCTAACCTCAAGAGATAATTTTGATACAACTTCAATTTCTCATCTTTGGTTTGCCACTCACCTTTGACTTGGCAGATGATTAGTAAGGAATCCCCAAAGACCTCAAGCTTCTTGGCTTTAAGTTCTAAAGCAGCTTCCAGGCCAATGATGCAGGCTTCATACTCGGCAGTGTTATTGGTACATTCAAACAGTAACCTTGTTGAAACAGGATACTGCTTATTTTCTGGGGAAATTACTACAGCTCCTGCCCCATTTCCTGATACATTTACTGCACCATCAAAGTAAAGGGTCCACTGATCGCTTTCCCCACCTTCATTCTCGATTACTATCACATCTTCATCTGGGAGGTCAAAGTTTAGAGGCTCGTAGTTTTCCATGGCATGATCTGCAAGATGATCGGCAATTATGCTTCCTTTTACAGCTTTTCTTGTCATAAAGACAATGTCATATTCTGCCAACAACACTTGCCACCTTGCTATTCTACTTGACAGGTAAGGTTTTTCACAGATATACTTGAGCGGGTCTAATTTTGAAATCAACCAGGTTGTGTAGTATAGCATATACTGCCTGAGTCTTTTCGCACTCCAAACCAAGGCACAACACAACCTTTCAATTGTTGTGTATCTCGACTCACAATCATTGAATTTTTTACTCAAGTAGTAAATAGCTTGCTCTTTCCTTCCTGACTCATCATGTTGTCCCAGCACACAGCCCATAGCTGTTTCTGTTACTGTCAAGTATAGGATCAAAGGCCTCCCTGGTGTTGGAGGTACTAATAATGGTGGGTTTTGCAAGTACCTCTTTATTTTATCAAAGGCTTCCTGACAATCATTGTCCCATACTCCAGGATTTTTCTTCCTGAGCAAACGAAAAATTGGTTCACAAGTCACTGTCAACTGAGATATAAACCGAGCTATGTAATTCAGGCGCCCAAGGAAACTTCTTACTTCCTTTTCTGTCTTAGGGGCAGGCATCTCCTGAATAGCTTTAGCTTTATCAGGATCAACTTCTATTCCTCGGCCACTTACTATGAAGCCCAATAGTTTTCCTGTTTTCACCCCGAATGAGCATTTTGCAGGATTCAACTTTAGCTGGTATTTTCGCAGCCTTTCAAATAGTCTCCTTAACACTTGCACATGATCTTCCTCATCCTTTGATTTTGCAAGTATGTCATCCACATAAACTTCCACTTCTCGGTGCATCATATCATGGAACAGGGTAACCATTGCTCTTTGATATGTGGCTCCAGCATTCTTCAACCCGAATGGCATTACTTTATAGCAAAACGTCCCCCACGGTGTGACAAAAGTGGTCTTCTCTTTATCTTCTTCTGCCATTCTAATTTGATTGTAACCAGAGAATCCATCCATAAAAGAATATGTAGCATTTCTTGCGGCGTTATCAACGAGAATATCTATATGGGGTAAAGGAAAATCATCTTTTGGGCTCGCCTTGTTCAAATCTCTATAGTCCACGCACACCCGAATCTTCCCATCCTTTTTTGGGACTACGACCACATTAGCTACCCATTGAGGATATTGGACTACATCTAGAAACCTTGCATCCCACTGTTTTTGTATCTCGGACTTTACCTTGAGTAATATGTCCGGGCGCATTCGCCTGGTTTTCTGCTTAACTGGCTTGCTTCCTTCTATTAAAGGAATCTTATGTACTACTATGTCAGTATCTAGACCAGGCATATCTGCATAAGTCCAGGCGAAAACATCTGCATACTCATGTAATAGAGAGACCAGTTTATTTCTTTCTTCAGTTGTAACAAGAGTGCCAATCTTTAATTCCTTCTTTTCTTGCTTGTTTCCCAAGTTAATGACTTCTAGTTTCTCACTAGCAGGTTCCCAGGCTTTTTCGGAATTTTCTACCAGCTTAGTAAACTCTCTTATATCTTCCTCTCCCCATTCTTCATCATCCATTGCAATCATATTATCAAAGTTTGGCCAATTATTCTTAGTGCAATGGTTTTGTGAATCGATGGAACTTTCAGGATTCCTGAAAGTGCAAGGCGTGCTCGTGTAAGTGTTACTCGTGAAAAGATAAAAAGATGCAGGCACATATTGGACACAAGAAAATGCATGATCTCATTAAAACAAAAGTGCTCGGTTAACATAGAAAATCTTGCGGTATCATGAGCTAAAATACCGACAAGATCAGCACAAGTCAAAACAAGACAAAACAAGTCCGAGCATGATCAAACAAGAACAATTACTTTTTAAACACAATAGGAGCAGGCTCCATCTTCCAGTTCTGGTACACCTCTCCTTCAGCCAATCTTCGCACGAAAAATCTGGCAGGAGGTTCATCAATGGTGTGAATGGAAAGCTGTGGCAGAACTTCATCCTTCATTTCCAAATCCGCTTCCTCTATCTATTTTTCTTCTTGGCTTTCCAGGGTATTGATGTGGAGATCCATTATGCCAGATCTAATCACTTCTGTAGCCCTTGGGAAAGATACTTGGAGCGGTGGGATGACAAGTTCCTCTTCTTCTGGTTCTCTTCCTTCAATCTTCGCCATTCTTGCCTCTCTTTTAATCTGAGTGACCCGCTTGTAATCATCTTTCTTGGGCTTATATCCAAGCCCAAATCTTTGATTTGCACACTTTAGCTTGATCAGCCCAGGCATTCCAGTCTCAGGATTACATTGAAAAGGAGCCCCATTCTTTAAAAAGCATTTAGCAGCCATCTTTGCCGTTTCTGGGATTTTAGGCTTTCTCAGCACTGCACCTTCAGGAACCCATTCTGCGTTCACAATTTCAAAAGCATGAATATTCCCATCTTTACAATTTTCTGCTTCAATGAAGGGTATGGCCACATTTTTTATCATGGAAACTGTCTCTTCAGCTTTGACAGTTATCAGCATTCCGTTCATGATATACTTTAAACACTGGTGCAACGAAGAAGCCACTGCTCCAGCTGCATGAATCCATGGCCTTCCTAATAATATACTGTAAGATGGGTGAATGTCCATTACTTGTAATGTTACCAAAAACATCTGTGGCCCCACATATAGTTCCACTTCTAGGGTCCCAATTATCTGTCTTGGCGAACCATCATATGCTCTAGCCATCAAGGTGCTAGGTTTCATGTGTGACTCATCGACAGGCATTTCTTTCAACATATGCATTGGTAGGACATTCAATGCGGAGCCATTATCGATGAGTACCTTTCCGATCAGAATGTCCTTACAACGCACTGTAATGTATAGTGGCTTGTTGTGCCCAGTACCATCAGGACTCAATTCATCTTCAGTGAAGTATACATAATTCGAGGCCTGGATTCTTCCCACTAAATGTTCCATGGCTTATTGATTGATGTCTTGAGGAACATATGCTTCATTCAATACCTTTTGTAGAGCCATCCTATGTGGCTCAGAGCTTAGAATCAGAGATAATAACGATATTCTTGCTGGAGTTTTCTTGAGCTGTTCAACAACACTATATTCACTGTGTTTCATCAGCTTTAAGAATTCATTGGTTTCCTCTTCCGTGACAGGTTTGTTTATTTCCTCAGTCACGTCAACCCCCTCTTTACCCTTAGCTTTTCTTTGTTTTTCCAGCTCTTCTGGGGTGAAACATCTGCCACTACAGGTCAATCCCCCAATTTCTGCTTGAAAAATAGGCGGTTGCTGAGTGCTTTTGAAAGAATATCCATAATCATGAGGTAAAGCACTATAATTCCCTTTATGTTCCACTACTGGTTTGGACAGGACCAATTTGGGTGGCCTTCCCGTAGTGAATTCTACTCGACACACCTCTTTATTTGGTGCCTCCATCATGAACACCTCTTCACTTGTTGCTTTCTCAATTCGTAGCAACCCACGACTCATCATTTGCATCACTTTTTTGTGAAAGCCCTCACAATGGCTGATCACATGGCCTTTTATGTTATGATGCTCACAGCACTTCTCGCTACCCTCTTTGTACCTTACATCTACCATCATTTGGTAGATCCTATCCATTGACACCTTCAAGATTTTTGAGTGTTCTATTTCCAACATGTTTACAGACCCACTACCTAAAGCATGATTGGGTAAAGGGTTCGTATTCACATTAGGGGCATCTTCAAATGTTATCCATCCTGCTTTGATCAGTTGCAGAAGCTTTCTCTTGAAGGCGTTGCAGGTATGGATGCTATGTCCAGCTACACCGGCATGGTATTCGCAAGTGAGATCCGGCTTATACCAGCTGGGGTAAGGTGGTTGTAGGGGTGTCAAGGGCACGGGAGCTACTTGTCCGATACTTAGTAGCTTTTGGTACATTTCATTTAGGGGTAACGGCAATGGAGGCAATTGTTCTTGGGTTCTTTGGTAGTTCTTTTTAGGGAAACTCTCAACTTGGTTTTTTACTTGGTGGTTTTGGGGTTCAAGTTTTCTGGCTGGGATTGGGAAGTTGAAATTGGTGTTGGCAATTTGGGATGAAGAGGATTGAGTGTTATATCTTTGGAATTGGCCTTTTTTGCTTTTATAACTACTTTCAATATGATCAATCTCTCTCTTTTTTACTCCAAAACCTTTTTTCTCCATGGGTGCAGAGATTCTCCCACTCTTTACTCCTTGCTCTATTCGTTCTGCTACTGCCACGGCATCAGTGAATTGTTGAGCCGAACTACCCATCACATGTTCATAGTATGGCGCTTTTAGCGTGTTAGCAAACAGAGTAACCATTTCCTTTTCTAGGAGAGGGGGATGTACTTGTGCTGCCAAATCTCTCCATCTCTGGGCATACTCCCTTATGCTTTCTTTATCTCCTTTCTCCAGATTAGACAGACTGGTTCTATCAGGAGCAATATCCATGTTGTATTTGTATTGCTTGATGAAAGCATCTACGAGGTCCTTCCATGTATGGATCCTGGTATTATCTAACCTCATATACCAGCTCAACGCCGCTCCACTCAAACTGTCTTGGAAGAAATGCATCAGTAGCTTCTCATCATGCACTACTTCCGCCATTTTATTGCAATAGGATTTGAGATGGGTAACAGGGCATTGAGTTCCGGTATATTTGATAAATTCAGGAACTCGAAATTTCTTTGGTACCACCACATTAGGGACTAGACACATTTCTGCGGCTCGCACAGGGTCATATAAGTCTACTCCCTCAATAGCCCTGATCCTGGCCTCTAGTGCTGCCATCTTGTCTAGATCAATGTCATCAGATGGCTTGGTTTTGTGGGATTCATTAACGAAGGCATCTGCGACTGCAGGTGTTGGTACTGGTGTTGTTGATTGCACAAATGCTGGATTGTGTCGGGGCTCCTGTACATGTTCTCCTATTATTTCTTCAGGTTGGTTTGCTGGGAGAGTGGCAGGTCTAGTTGAAGGGCCTTCACCAGATGTATTCCTTAGTGCTTGCTCGAGTAAGCTGGTGAGGCGAGCCACACTATCTTTTAGAGAATCCAACTCTTCTTGGAAATGAGCTTCACGGTAAGCACGCTCTTCGTCTTCCATGCTCCTTGCTCGAAGTCGGGTGTTGTAGACTCTTTGGGGACCTATATTTTGACCTGGCGTATGCATGTGTGTTATAATGAATGAATGTATGAATATGGATGTAAATGAAAAATGCATGTATATAGATTAAAGAGCTAATCCGTGACTTCCTTTGTCAAATACAGGTAGCATCCGAAGTCTGATATACACAAAGAGGTTTTACCCAATTCCTTTGATTGATTAAATTCCATACATTATAAAAGTTCAAAAGTAGACATAATACAGATGGTTCATACAAAGTGTCTTCATTCAAATGATATTCCTCTATTAGCTACATTCCT
>Ga0325403_1003688_pt1 | contig 14040 bp, 15 predicted proteins | sample PopdelMetagenome_19_FD_205665 | JGI IMG/M metagenome (GOLD analysis project Ga0325403, IMG submission 205665) | Populus deltoides microbial communities from Bellville, Georgia, United States - Xylem-PdKOR-R4 | ecosystem: Host-associated > Plants > Phyllosphere > Stem > Wood/Secondary xylem...
GACATCATAAATAATTGTTACCATGATTATTGTTCTATTATATTTCATGAAAGTTTGATTTCATTGCATGCGCTATTAGTAAATGGATGCCATTTACTGGAGCCATAATTTTTTTTTTCCTTTCAAATATATAATTTGAAAAACAATCTGATTTTAATTTTCCCTATAAAATATTATCTCTGAAAAATTAATATGTAAAGTGTTGCCCATTCAAATTATTTAATGTTTGTAGTAATTTTGTTATGTATAAAAAAATTTCTTATAAAAACATAATAATTTTAGTCAAGCCTATTTGGTATTTAATATTATAGTAGTGATTTTTTATTAAAATATTTTTATATAAAATTATATTAAAATAATATTTTTTTAAAAAATATTTTTAATATTACCAAATTAAAAAAAATTAAAAAAAATTAAAAAATTATTTTTTTTCAAAAACATTTTTAAAACATAAAAATAAACAAACTTTTATCTTATTGGAATTATTATATATAAGTAAAGTTACTCCCACTTAAAAATGTAGTTCTGGGAGTATTTTACATAATTTTTTTTTTTATTTTAAGTGTTTTTGAAAATATTTTTGACTTGAAAAATATTAAATTTATATTTTTTTAAATTTTGATATACAATAAAAAATTTGTTAAAAAATTATTTAATATAATTTAAAATAAAAAATCATTTAAAAAAAATATTCTGCAAACATTAACGGCTCACTCCGTCAAGAGGATAATATAGATTTGTCGATGTCCCCAAAAGAATCCTCACGTGCCTTTCACTTGACGTGGCACATATCAATTGGTTTTCCTTACGTCCTCCTCCCTTGGTCTCCCAATCACCATCGCCACCAACACCACTGTCAAATTATTGAAATATAGAAACGAAAGAGAAACGAAATTTTAATCTTAGAAAACAATGGTAGAGGAAAGCAGTAGTAGGATTCCTACAGATGATTCGACGGCAAACTCGGATACATCATCATCACAATCCAGGCAAAGGTAACCCATAACTGTTGCTTCAAAAACCTTAAATTAAAAAAAAGTAATTAACAGAAAAAACCTAAATTCTCAACAATTGTTTTTGCTTGGTTATTGATTATGATGTGTTTAGGGTTTATTTCATTATCATAGTTGCTCTAAAGGGTGTTTTTTTCTTTTTTTGTTCTGTTTAGTGTTTATATATACATATATCTGCTGGGTTGCAACTGGAGTCAAGATTGGAAAATTTATGGATTTTTAGGGGCTGTTCCAGTTATGATTTTTTTGGGAAAAAAACCAAATGGGGTTAATTGAAGAAAAAGAATAAGCTGCATTATGGTTGAAAAAAGAAAGCTTTTTTCCTTTTCGTTTTCTCTTTATAGGAATGTAGGGAAATGATGGAGTATTGTAGATTAGATCGTGGTGAAGTTGTTTGGATTTACAAGTATTCACTTAACAGAGCCATTAATGGGGTCTTTAGAAAGTTGTGTTGAGAAAGCTGTTATTGTGACAGTGTTATTTCCTTAGTTGATAAGATGGCGCTGATTTTTGTTTATTGATATATGAAAAAACTCATGGTTGGTGGCTGTGATGAACTCATCTTGTAGCATATGTTGCAGGAGAAAGAGAAAGTGGGATCAGCCTGCGGAGTCACTGGTTTCAGCTGGAGTTCCAGTATCTGATGCTGTACAATTAGGCAATGTGGGGTCTCTTGTTGGGATCTCGTTACCAGGGGCTGCTTCAGTTTCTGGTGCGCTTTTAACAAATCCACAAATTGCTATTGTTCCGCCTATGTTTCTGGTGCCTTCGATGCCACAAAATACTGCTGCTGTGGTCCCAAAACTAAATCAAGTGAGATACTTTATTGTTATCTTGCTTACGACACTGTTTATGAGGGTTATAACCAATAAGTAATGCCGTTATTGAATTTGTTAGTAAATGTTGTTTAGTTAACTTTTTTATATTATCTCATTAAAAATTTAAATTAATTTTGTTGTGCTTCTTTTTGTTTAAGTATATGGTCAGACATTCTCAATTTATGTATGTGCTTGTGTGTGTGTTTTCTTTTTTAAAATATTTTTCTTGTGTTCAGCCTAAGGTTCAGGATGAGTTAATAATAGCACGAGAGATTGTTATAAATGATGCAGAGTCCTCTGTTCGCTACAAGCTTACAAAGCGGCAGACACAGGAAGAAGTAAGTCTTTCAAAATTGGTTTGCCTGGGTGAAAACATAATTTCTCTGTGCCATCAAGAATTGATAAGAGTTTTTCCTTACCTTTCAGATTCAGAAATTCACTGGTGCTGTGGTGATAACTAGGTTAGTAGGTCCTTGAAGTTGTATGAGGGATTTGTATAAGGCCTTTCTTTCTGTCTATTTTATGAGCATGCTTAACTTCCTTTATAGGGGCAAGTATCGTCCACCAAATGCACCGCCAGATGGTGAAAAGCCATTATATCTTCACATATCCGCGGCTGCTCACGTAAGTATAATATAGTATTCATAGGCATACACAGTCAGTAATTTGTTAGTCATCAGCTGGAGCTTTAGTTATGCCGGGTGATTACTTTTTTCTTGACCCTAGACTTCATGAATTGTCATATAGGTCCGTGCCAAATTTACTACGGATAACAATTGAGATTATGTTTCATCATGTTTATGGAATATACGTTGCAACTATTCTGGTTCAGTTTTATACTTGACCTCTTCTTCTGCTAGTCCTATGAGCTTAAACATTTTACGGTTCTGACTATATTTTTCTTTATAAGATGAATGTAAAAGTGGATCACTATTTATTTTCAGAAATCCAAGGCTGGTTTTACATATCTTACCCTGTGGCAACTGGATAACTTAAATTTTATAGGTTAAAGTTTTGAAATGATTGTATTAGGATCTCTGAAGGACAGGACACCTTTGAATGCTCTTTGTCTCACAATTCCCATAATATATAATTTCTTAGTCTATGAAAATATTACTTAAACTGGATTTTGATGTCATGGAATAAAAAATGGATTATCTGTGCAGTTAAAAGATACTGCAGAACGGATTTTGGCAGTTGATCGGGCAGCAGCCATGGTTGATGAAATGCTGAAACAGGGTCAGAGCTCACAGCCTGCTTCTTCCATTATACAAATACCTGCAGTTAATGGAGTAAAGGTATAGATTACTAGTACTGCTAGTTTATTAAGCTATGAGCTTCACATAATTGTCATGGCATAGAAATGTCTTAACCAAATAAGTTGTCTGATCAGGCGCTAAGTACGTGTGTGTTTTTGGGCTTTGACGCAGACCCAACATTGAATATTGCTGCTCGAATTCGTGGACCAAATGTGAGTTTTTCTATTATTTGCTTGCCTTGTCATATGACGACTTGGATTTTGCAGGGTTACTTGTATGCTCTTTTCATATTCAGACTTGGATGTCTGTAGTATCAACTGCATTGTATCATTTTATGGGTTAATTCTTTGTACATATTTCATCTAGATTATAGTTTAGTAATAAATCGAGCTAAACTGGGTGTACATGGTACTAAAATCTGTCTTGCCTGTCTCTCTTCTGGTTTAAGCTATGCCTTATTGTTTGACTCATTATTTTCATTTTTATTGTCAAAAATGAACATGAGGGATTCTAATGTTTGAAGCTTCTCTCACATCTCCATACCATTGGGAGAGCTTGTTTTGTGTTGGTGGTGTTTTGGTTTTGTACATGCAGGACCAGTACATAAGTCATATTATGAATGAAACAGGGGTTACAGTCGTACTAAGAGGGCGTGGTTCTGGAAACTGTGAAAGCCAAAGTACTGGAGGTACTTTTTAAGTGCATGTATGATGTAATATAACCTTTGTGCAAGTAATTGTATTATTAATTTGAATGTTGTGGCCTTCTCTTTCATTTTGTTACAGAATCACAGCAACCACTTCATTTATTTTTGTCTGCTAGTAATCCAAAAGGTCTTGAAGATGCAAAACGTTTATCTGAAAACCTTCTGGATACAATCAGTTTAGAGTGTGGTGCTTCCAGGTAATCAAGCTTGTATATCTATTGTGTGTCTACACTGCATCCCATGGGCTTCTATGTATTCTGCTTCTTCAAAATGAGATGTGTGAAATTTAATTCTGCTGCTTCATTTTGGAAGAATTATACACTGTTCTGTTTTGTAAAATTATACTCTTCAGCTAGTTTGGGATTAAGGCTTTGTTATTGTTTTTGATACATTGCTCTGTTTAGCAAAATTTGTTTAGCTTTCATCGGATTGGAATTACATGTAGTCTGTAGATTGTAGAATGAAAAATTGCTGTCTCTCACCTCTATGTATTTTATTCATTTTCTGCCATAGATCTCATCAGTCTTTGCTCTTGTAATGATATTCAGTTTTTATTAACAAATGTGCTCATAAATTCTTCAGTTGACCTTTTATCCCGGTCTTCTTATTTCATGTGAGGGCTAACGTTTTCATCTTTCCAACTGTCGCAGGGCTTCGTCATGTAAAGTTTATAATGCTGTCCCACCACCACAGACATTAACTGGAGCTCATGCTGCTGGGATTGAGCACAAACTAAATACAAGTGCAGTCACTGGATTGATGCTACCAACAATGAGCTCTACTCCACCTATTCCTGCTTCTTTGGTTTCAGTTTCCGGGGTTGCTACTGTCTGTTCCCAAGGGACTGTATCACAGTCTGGGGCAATGTTGAGCTGTGGGCAACCCCAGCCAAGTGTGGCTGGTTATTCCCAGCCTTTTGTAATGGGAGGAACGAGCTATAGTGGATATGGTGGTATATATCCTCAAGCCACACCTTTGCAACAAGTTGCCCAAGTCCTTAGGCAGCCACCTTCCCCCATCCCTTCCACAGTTTCTCCTACAACGTCTATAGCAAATGCATCACCAAAATCAGGAATGAACTCTATTGCTGAAAAGGAGAAACGACCTACACAGAAGCGGAAGTTTCAGGAAATACCAGTTGGTTCAAAGGGTCCTGCAAAACTTCATCAGGTATCTGTGCACTTTTTTCTTTAATCATGCTTGTCTTAATAATAATAATATATATTAATAATTGAATAAATTTAAAAAGGATCATAATATGCCAGAAGGTAATATATTTGTGTGTGTGTGTGTTATTGATGGGCAATTATAAGTATTTTTCTGGAATATGGCTGAGCTTTTTAGACGACTGCCTTGGAATTAAATCTTGGAACGAATATTGTTTGCTCTGTGTTATATAAGCTTTTGTATGAGCACATGATAGTGAAGGGGGTTTACCTGCACTATTTGTCTTATGTCTTCCTGGTGTTAAAATCCTTCAGAGTGGGATTACCATGTACTTTCTTTGAAAATTTAAGCAGAAATAGTTATTATTTCCTTAAGGAGGCAGCAGGGGGGAATTGCTGCCTGCCAATTCTGGTGTCAGTTGTATTGCATGGTGCTAGGGGTTTTATTTTTGGAAAGTCTTTAAGCATTTTGTCTTGTAGAAAACAAGTGGCAATTTGGTAACAAGATTTGAATATTCGATTGTTTCAAAAATAGTTTATAATTTATTAATCTTAGCCCAACAGGTTCTTGGTATCTTGACTATAAGAGTATCATTAATTTTTTTATTCTGTAGTGTTGGATGGTAGTTCTTTATGATCATATAAGAGGAAAACTTTTGGCTGGAGTTCAGTGGACTACATGGTTAATTTAAATTCATGAATTGTCATATCTGCATATCTTATTTTTACTGGCCAGTCAGTGGTCACATGGTAGAGCAGATTGTCCTTCTATGAGGTCAGAAACTTTGAAGACGGTAGAATTTTTCTGTTTTTATTGATTTAGTATTTTGAAACCTGAATGTGAAAATGTATCAAGTTTTTGCTTGCCAGTTTCATGTTTTCTATATTGCTTTATTAGAAAGCGTAATTTGCTGGATAATCCTTATTTGTGAGAACTTGCACTGCTCATTGTACCATTGAAGTGCCCTTGCCTCGAAGCAGCAAGAATTAAATTAACATGGAGAAAAATTAGAATTTGTAATTTTAGTGCTGATTAGATACTGTCTGTTTCATAAAGCCAAGTACAATTTTGCTTGTGTAGAGAGAAATAGGAAGTTGCAGTTTCTAGTTTCATGTGCACATGCTGCCAAGTCAGTCCAAAATGTTGGACTTTTTAACATTCGTGAAGGAGCATGTGAGGCATTCACTAGTTGCTTGGTTCTGCCGTAACTGAGCAGCCCCTCATTTGTTACTAAGTTTGGCTTGCTGGATGTTGGGGCAGGGTTAAAGAATTCCCTCTATCGCGGGGGTTATTTGTTTGGGTGTTGTTTGAGTTATTATGTTCATAATCAATGCTCAGTTTTCTTGGTTTGCAATCTGATGATTTTTTTTTTATCATTATCATTATTTAATGTAAAGCATGAAAAAATTGACGATTGATTGGTTGTCAGTGGACTGATGTATGTGTCCTTGTCGGGTAACTTTTTTTTTTCTATTAAAGCATGAACTTCAGTATGGCTTAACACTTTATTGTTTTTAATTTTTTTTTTATGTTTCAATTTTGTACAATATTTTTGTATTTTAAGCTGACTTTACTGCTTGATATTCCAGGTATTTTCTCTGACCTTCTAAGAAGCTAACAGGCTGATACCAGAGCTCTCTGTTAGGGCCATTGGTTTGTATGTTTCACAGGGGTTTCCAGTTTTGGAGGCACTCAGAAATGGACCAATTCAGAGCCATTATCAGACTGATAAATTTTGTGATTGGTTACATGCTATACTTAGTCCTCTATAGTATGTCTCTTTTAGAACACTTGTTATATCTGATGCCTGGTATCTTCACAGGATGTGCCTCATGCATGTCTGCTGATTTTTCTTGGAGAAGACATTCTGAAATCCAGCTTTATAAAATTGTCACCAGGATTCTGTGGTGGCAGAAAACTGTTCTTTCGAAGATAATTTACTAATTCAAGTTCTAAGGCTTGCCTTAACATCAAATAGAAATTGCATTAAATGCAGAAATGAATAAGTAAAAAAATGAGGAAGTAGGGGAAAATTGCAGCCAATGCCATATTCTGTTGTCATTCTCAAAATTGACCAGGTGTCAAATCTCTTTACCAGGAGAAACATTGGCTTTGGTGTTGGCTGGAATTACTTAAACAAGTTTTATCAGCCTCACTGAACACCCAAATGTGTGTTAAATGCAATAGGAAATTATAGCCTATGTAACACCATGCCTTTAGATATTTGCCCCAATCTCGTTCTACACTTATCTTTATGGTGCATAAGGTTGACTTTTGCATTGTATTTAATTGTGTTTTGAGATTCTACATGTTTTATCTCTGTGTAATTGATATTGAGAAATTTGGCTTGCTTATTTCTTTTCTAACTCATTACAGGGATCAGAATTGTCCAAGTCTGGTAAATCGCTGCAGGCAGATTTGGGTGTTAGAAATATCTCAACTATGCCAGCTCCAAAAATGTTGGTCCACCCATCATCATCCAATGGAATGCCACCCCCTCCTCCACGAGCCAAGCCTCCACCCCCACCTCCACCAAAGTTCACTTCATCAACTCCAGCTGCAAGACTGCAAGACAAGAACAATTTTTGGAATAAAACCATGTCTGATGCTGTTCCTGGTATGTTTAGAATTTGTCAGCTGTCTTTTTTTTTTCAGCCAGCATGTACAATGCTACACGATGAAGTAACAAAAACTAACTTTAGATTCAGCCTATAAATAACCATTCATGCTTTCTTCAACAACCTGCATCAAAACATTAGTGGGAAAAAACTAGAGAGTTCAACTGTATGTTGCCCACTTTGGAGTTGAGATAATTTCTTACCTGGTTTCATTCACAGATCTGCTCACTTCTTTATCTTAACCTGTTTAGTTCTTTCAGATACTTTAGTCAAACTGATGGAATATGGCGAAGAAGATGACGATCCTGAGGATACCAGTGAAGAATCCCCAAATGGGAAGTCCAGTGTCACGGCAGTTCGAAAACCATTTTGGGCTTTATGACCAGTACTTGTGCTGTGGATTATTGCCAATGAGCAGTGATCATTTCCAACGTGTGCCAACTATGTGTTTGGAGATTCCGAAGTTCAAAACGTTGTATTGATTTAGTTAGTTGACATAAGTAACGGTAGGGATATAAAATGTTTTGGGGTGCGGGAATTGATTTTTGGCACAGTATTGGGAAGTTCTGAATCTCTTTGGCTTGGTTCTTTGCGGCTGGTGTTTTAGGGCAAGGAGGGATTTACGACGTCAGATTTTCGGTGTAGATGTACAGTAATAGCTTCTTGATTGCAAGTCTATATTGTTATTTCAGGTCGGCTCATCCCTTGTTGAAACAGAAGGTGGAAATTAGCAGTGCCCTACAAAAGCATGGATAAGTTTGGAATTCGTCGGACTGCCAAAATTTAACAAAAAAGATTAAGAACAAAAAAGAAAGAAAAAAGAAAGCAAGAAGAATGCTTCTACTTTTTTGGCCTATTATGCCTTTTCTTATTTGTACTCGTCCACGATAATTAAATTCATCGATATGTACCCACAACAGAGGTGTGCGCACCGCCGCATTTAGGAGGTGAGATGTGTGTGCAGCTCTCTCTGACCTCAAAAGGCTACTTTTTTTCATGCCGTCAGAATTGCTGAGGAATGGGAGGCAGTGCATGTAGATGGAGGTGTCTGCGCCAAACAATTTTTCTTTTCCTTCTTTGCCTCTCTTCTTCCTCTCTGCTTTCTCGATTTCTTTGCCTGGTTTCCTCTTTGTTACAAAGAATGTTATATTTTTTTTTCAAGCCCAATTTCAGCTCCTCTATTTCCAATCATTTGTTAAACAAAAAACCAAAACTAATTTTTGCAAATTGAGCGCCAACGCAACATTAGGAAAAATTCCAGTTTCTCGGGATGATGGCATTCACAAATGCAAGAAATGTTGTTGCCCTTGCAGGGTCAGCCAACATCCCGAGAAACTCACGGCAGTCCATTCTAGTTCAAGAACTATCCTCAGTTGAGTATAAAGAATCTATATCTGGAAGAAGATCTACTAGGGCCATGTACATGTCAAGAATAGGGGACAACTTTTCTGGTTCATGGAGACCAACAGATTTGGCTTTGCCAAAATTCAATAGCTGCAACATTGATGCCTCAGCAAAACAGACAAAACTAACTGTTCCAAGCTCCCCAGAAATTTGTTCTGTGAGCCTTTTCTCACTAGCAAGACACACGAACAAATGTTTTCTGTGTCTGAATCCATCTCTTGACCTTGGATTTTGAGCTCTGGAATTCCGATTTCAGCACATCTTCAATGCTCAGTTTCTCCATTTCAAGAATAGACAGACACTCATCCAAGGCATCCCTTCGAACGCTAATATATGTCCGCGAACATTCAGAACCATAACCAGAAATGAATATCATATTTGCAATCTGTTTGAGCTGAGAAACTGTAAATGATTGAACCAAATCAATGATGAATTCCTCTTGAATTTCTGGCAACGCCATATCTACACAGTGAATCCTCGAATGACTCATCGCCGAGAGGGACTTATGAGCCTGCATTGATGGCAATTGAAGAAACAAGCATATGTTCCGGGTCAAAGCATTGCCTATTCTCAACTAACATGCGCTTGAACAATTCCTCAAGCCTTTCCATTACCATTTGAAGAGCATTGTGAGCTCTCCTTAACAGCTTCTTCTCCACCGCCTATATTCAAGCACAAATTCTCCAGCCTTTCAGTCAACTTTCAGGCTTCATCAGCAGCATTTAGCTTCATCAAGACGCGAGTCCTGGATCATAGACTGATCTGCCTCCCAACTCATAACCTTCTCCTGAATAACATTTATCCATCCTTCAATCTCCCTGATTGCTTCATCTTCATTTTCACCAATTGTGGTTATGAAATCAAGAAATGGTGAGACTAAGGCTGCCTTTTTGATATACATATAAAAAGAATTGCCATATTTTTCATGGACAAGTCTCCTATCCTTTCATCTTCTGCAGATTCTTCCTTCAAATAATCCAAACTTCTTTTGTTGTTTAGAGAGACATGATTCTCGTGAAACATAACGACATCAAACAGACTTGCTATCGCCTTTGACTTCCTGTTTTTTTTTTCCTTGTGACTTCTGCTCTGAGCCATGGTTGGATTGATTGGCAGGGAAGGAACTTCATAATCCTCTTCCATAGCTTTCCATAGATCTATAGCTTCCTGGTATGTCTCCATTTTCACTATCCAAAGCCGGTAGTTTTCTATATTGGAGACAGGAGGAGCAATTTGAGAAAAACTGGCTTCAACTTTCATTTCATGGATCCCATAAGAAGATAACTTCGATACCATATGAAGGTTTAAAGAAGAAGAGACGGAAGAAATTAAAACTGCAGAGAAGATAGAATACAAAAATGCAGCAGACAAGGGAAAATTGATTCTCTTTATTTGATTAACATCTTTAGAATTAAATACCTGAAAAAACAAACTTAAATGCAAATTAATAGATGAAATTCACGCTATGATCTGCAATATGTTGTTAACATACTAACAACTCCTAAAGACTAGCAAATTTATTTGCTGAAACAGATATCTGAAACTAATATAATAAAAAGACGACCTATAGCAGTACTGAAGCAATTTTTAACAATATCATCTCCTGTGGGGGTTATGCCATGATCTTAAGTTGAGATCCCTCGAAGAGTTGCAACAAGCGATTCTGTAAATAATCAGCACTGTACTTAATGTGCTTGTCGCTTACATGATCAGTATGTCGTTCAACAAATTTCTGATATGCACGGATCACTTTGAGGGAAGTCGAATTTCGTAAATCTTCACGAAGCTGGTCATCAGGGATAAAACATGCTGTCTGAGCCCCACAGACCTCTTCAAAAGCAAGATAAAAGCTCCGAAGCTTTTCCTCCACATGGACTTTCGAGACAGCATACGAATTGGTACTCCCCTCATCCTTCAATAAAGAGAGGACTGGACTCCAAGTAACTGTCATATAGTTCCTCACATGCTGTTGGAATTCCCAGTCGTGCTCTTGAATCCACTCCGCTCCTAGTATAAACTGAAGTTCTGAATACTTAATCTTTTGAGCCATGTAATGTATATTGTTCATCAAGAATATGTGCTTCAAAGAAGCATCTTTAAATAACTTGGCCTTGTTGTAGAGCTTGTATTCTAGAATACAAGAAAATGCTCGAAAGTGGAGAGCCAGTGGGGATAGCTTGCATGTACCTCCACTTATGCTATCTCCTTTAGTAGTTGGACTCATCGAAGAGCCATTGCTGAGCCATTTTAGAATTGAATCATTCGACAAAAAGTGCCGAGCGATTGGGGAAAAATCGCATGTGCCTCCACTTAAGTTCTCTTCTTTCTCACCTGAACTCATGCAAGAGGGTGCTGGCATGGGGTGTTCTCCACAATGGTCATTGAGGAGAAAATCAAGTGTCTCGTGGTAGCCTGTGAGAGCACTGATGTAATTCATGACATTTTTTGTGAGTGGGTGAATTCCTTCAGCTCCAAAAGGCTCTGTCATTGTGTATGTCATAATGGAATCCTCAAACTCATCAAGTGTTTTCCTTACAGAAGCAGCCAATCCCCTTAGAACCATATCACCGTCCACTATTACTTGAGAAATAGCTTTGTCAGAGTACAAAGAATCTAAATATGGGAGAAGACCTGCCAGGACCTCATACATGTCAAGTAAATGGAACAACTTTCCTGGATTTCCGGGACCAGTAGATATGGCTTCGCCAAAATAGGTCAATAGCTGAAGCACTAAAGGCTCAGTAAATGAAACCAAATTAACAGTTCCAAGTTCCCCGAAAATCTGTTCAGAGAGCCGTTTATCACTAGCAAGATAGACACGCATAAACATCTTCATAGTCTGGATCCTTCTCTTGATCTTCGATTTTAAGCTTACCTGATCCAGTTTCAGCACATCTTCAGTTCTCAGTTTCTCCCTTTCAAGAATGCGGAGACATTCATCCAAAGCGCTCCTTTGAATGCTAATATATGCCAGAGAACATTCATTAGCATAACCAGAAATGGACATCACATTCGCAATACGTCTGAGCTCAGGGATAACATCGTATTGAACCAAATTAATGGTGAACTCCTTTGAATTTCTGTTAATGATTTTTCTTAGCTTCGAATCCCTAACCAGTTTATTGTCAAGAGAGATTTTTGAGGCTGCATTGACGGCAATTGAAACAACAGGCACATGTTTTGGCTCAAAGGGTTGTCTATTTTTAGCAAGCATGTGCTTGAACTCCTCCTGAAGCCTTCCCATTGAGATTTGAAGAAGATTTCGAGCCCTCTGAAGCATCTCCTTTTTTCTATCTTCAGTCATACACAAGATTTCCAGTTTTTTAGTCACCTGTCGGGCTTCGTCAGCGGCATTTAGGTACTCAGTAGCTTCATCAAGACCCGAGTCCCAGATCATAGGCCAGTATCTTTCCCAACACATAACCTTCCCCTGAATAACATTTAGCCTTTCTTCAATCTTGTTTATTTCATCAACCTCTTTTTCGCTGATTGCTATTGCAGTGGTTAATTGGGTATGAAGGTCTCCCAGAATCTCCTTCTCATCATCTGTAAGATTCTTTCTTGACCTTAATGCCATCATAATCTGTTTCGCCGCATCAATGATCACCATGTCACTGCCTCTCGTATACTGGAACTTCAAGATCACCAGCAATCACTATCTCAATGTTCAATAATAAGAATACTGGACCCAGAAGCTTCAATTACACCACTGAGAACACCTTCCCGCCCAGCTGAATTAGCTTCTTCATTCCGAAAACTGAGAACACTAATAATCCAAACCAAAATATAAATGCTTTGCTTGAGATATCATGAAAATACACGATGAAGGGTACTTTGAGTGCTTTCGAAAAAGGCCCGCGAGCCGGGAACTGATTGAAGGAAAGAAAACGAATGTGATTGTATTATAAGCTTAAACTTCCAATATACTAGCTAGAATCACTACAATTAATAGTAATAGTAACCAGCTCCAAATTCATCAGACAACAATAAAAGCCAGTTCACTTGTATATACATATATATATCTTCTTCATTTTTCACTCTTTCTGAGAGGATTCTGTATATCCAGTCTATTGGCAGCCATTAAACACGAAAGAACAAGTTCATAATAGTAGCTCGATAAACATGTGTAGCATATCAGAAATGGGGTTCCAAAGATTTTGTAAGAACAAAGTTTAAAACAAGCTAAAGACAATCAAATTAAGCAGAAATATGGAAGGCCAAGAATAAATAGTGAACAGATTTTAGATTTTCCAGGTCAAGAAACAAACAAACAAACAAACATATATATATATATATATATATCCGAGTAGTATCCTAAGATACAAAGATCAAACATAAACTGACCTTTGTTTCGGTTCTTTTAAGGCCTTTTCTTCTCAAGTTATGCAGATTTTAGAGCTACCATGTCTCTCCTGCTCATGTTGACTCTGGCCATATTGGTCTACGAAGAGACAAAAATTTATTGAAAGGAAGAAGGAAATTTCCACAAACACGTGGCACTCTTTAGTCTTTACATGGAAACACAACTGTTCGTCTTTTCTTTTTTCTTTTTCTTTTATTTTTTAATTGAATGACTGAGATCTCTTGTCTTCAACCGTATCCATGATAGAGATTCTCTGTTAAAAAGGTTGTTGGGAATATTTTTTAAAATATTTTTTATTTAAAAATATATTAAAATAATACTTTTTTTATTTTTTAAATTATTTTTAATATTAGTATATTAAAATAATTTAAAAATATCAAAAAATATTAATTTAAAATAAAAAGATAAATTTAATTATTTTAAAAAAATACTTAAAAACAAAATCTCAAGTATATTACAGTTGATTTTTCTTTGTTTTTTTTTTTTCCCGTTTCTTTTGAATTGCAGGGAAGTTTTGACATTAACGACAAGGCCCCAAGGCCAGAGATCCTATCGATCCGAACACTAAGAAAGTACAGGAAAAGGGCATAACAACACTAAATCACAAGTGTAATTCAAGTCCATCTACATCCTTATAGGATAATTTAATATGAAATGGATGTCACGTATGAATTATGAAATGGTTTGTACTC